>Ga0247723_1000606_pt1 | contig 23893 bp, 31 predicted proteins | sample MSEWelMarce5H_FC_FD_189079 | JGI IMG/M metagenome (GOLD analysis project Ga0247723, IMG submission 189079) | Subsurface sediment microbial communities from gas well in West Virginia, United States - MSEEL Well Study Marcellus 5H_FC | ecosystem: Environmental > Terrestrial > Deep subsurface >... | reverse complement strand
GCGGTACCGGAGGCACTAATCCGAGTTCGGGTGGCACAGTACAATATGGATTTGATGCTAATACAAGTAGTGGCGGAGGAGGTGGCGGTGCTAGTCCTGGTACTTTATCAGTCAATCCGTCAAATGGTGGTGCTGGTGGTTCAGGAATTGTTGTTCTTCGTTATTATGCTGATCCAACAACAACATGGACATTTGCAAGCAGTCAACAGTGGTTAGTACCCGATGGAATTACTACAGTAGATTATCTGATTGTTGCTGGCGGTGGTGGCGGCGGTGGCGGCACAAGCGGCGGTGGTGGAGGTGCTGGAGGTTTAATATTAGGTTCTGGACTATCAATAGTATCAAATACTACAATGAATGTGGTTGTTGGTGCTGGAGGTAGTGGATCAACATCTGGACCAGTTGGTGGTTCGAATGGATCAAACTCTGTGTTCGGAACAGCAGTTGCTAGAGGCGGTGGTGCTGGTGGTAGATGGAATATTCCAGGTAATAGTGGTGGTTCAGGTGGTGGAGGCGGTCCTACTGCTGGTTTAGGCACTCCGAGTCAAGGTAACAATGGAGGTTTAGCACAACCTGGTAGTCCATATTCTGGTGCTGGTGGAGGTGGTGCTGGTGGTGCTGGAGTATCGGGTTATCCATTATCAGGCACAGGTCCAGGAATTGGTGCTGTTGGTGGTCTTTCAATTTATTCATCATTCACAGGTTCAAACACAAGTTATTCTGGCGGTGGTGGTGGTGGTGCTGGTCCAGCATTTGCTGGCGGTGCTGGTGGAGGAAGTTCTGGTGGTGCTGGTGGCAATGGTGGTTCACCTACAGGTGCAACTGGAACCGCAGGAACTACAAACACTGGTGGCGGCGGTGGTGGTGGTGGTGCTGGTCCAGCAGTTGACGGTAATGGTGGAGCAGGTGGTTCAGGCGTAGTCGTCGTTAAAATATCTACTACACAAAATAAATTAGTAACATACACAGGCACAGGTTCATTCACAGTACCAACAGGTATAACATCACTTCAATATCTTGTTGTTGCTGGCGGTGGAGGCAGTGGAGGTGGAGATGGTGGCGGAGGTGGTGCTGGAGGTTTCCGCACAAGTCCGTCTTTAACTGTAACACCAGGTTCAACACTATCAGTTGTTGTTGGAAGTGGAGGATCAGGAGGTTTTCAGGCTGCACCTGCGCCAACAATAATAGGTTCAAACGGAAGCAATTCTGGTATATGGAGTTCATCACCATTCCCTGCTGTTTGGTCAACAGGTGGTGGTGGCGGTGGTGCATGGGGTAAAGGGCAAGGACAAAATGGAGGTTCTGGTGGTGGTGCAGCGGGTGGTGCACCAAGTCCATATATAGGGGGTTTAGGAACACCAGGTGAAGGTAATAACGGTGGTGCATTTACTGGAGCACCCGCAGGTGCACCAGCATATGGCGGCGCAGGTGGTGGAGGTGCTGGTGCAGCAGGAACAAATGGTTCTGCTGCCGCTGCAGGCGCAGGTGGTGTAGGATTAACATCTACTCTTTCTGGCACATCAACTTATTATGCTGGAGGTGGAGGTGGTGGTGCTGAAGGAGGACCCATTGCTTCTGGTGGTCAAGGTGGAGGAGGTGCTGGTGGTGTTGGTCTTACACCTGTTGCAGCGACACAAGGAACTTCAGGAAGTTATGCAACTGGTGGTGGAGGTGGTGCTTCAGGTTGGGCACAAACACCAGGAACAATTGCATCTGGTGGTGCAGGTGGTTCCGGAATTGTAATTCTTAAATGGACGTAAATAAAATATGCCAATCATTTCTTCTTTAGGTTCAGGTTCTGTTAGAGCATTTGGATTAATAAAAGCACTTCGTAGATCTGGAACCACATTTAATGTAGACTATCTTGTCATTGGTGGTGGAGGTGGCGGTGGTGGTGGAAATTACTCAACTGCTTCAGGCGGTGGTGGTGCGGGTGGTTTTTTAACTGGATCAGGATTTCCAGTAACATCAGGACAACCTTATACTGTAACAGTAGGCGCTGGTGGTATTGGTGGTGTATCTCCTCCACTTACACCCGCACCAGGTTCCACAACAGGTGCTAATGGATCAAACTCTTCATTCGCAACACTCACTGCAATTGGTGGAGGTGGTGGTGGATATTATGGTGCTGGTATGTCAGGCGGTTCTGGCGGTGGTGCTGGTGGTGGACCTGTTGGCGTTGCTGTTGGTGGTTTAGGAACTCCAGGACAAGGTAACAATGGTGGAAGCGCACAGACTACCCGTTATTCTGCTGGTGGTGGTGGTGCTGGTGGTGTGGGAGATTCAAGACCCGATACTGGAAATAGTACAGCACCTGGACCAGGTGGTAATGGCGGTACTGCTCTCACATCTGCAATATCTGGAACATCTACTTATTATGCTGGTGGTGCAGGTGGTGGAGGTCACATAGGTTCTGGAGGATTAGGTGGAGGCACTCCTGTTGCTGCTAACAAAGGCGGAGGCGGTGATGGAGGTTCTTCACAAAATGGTATTGCAGCAAACGGTACAAACAGCACTGGTGGTGCTGGCGGCGGTGCTTGGTCAAATTCACCAATTAATCAGGCTGGATATGCTGGTCAAGGTGGCAGTGGAATTGTTGTTATTTCTTACGACAGTACATTAGAGTTATCTACTACTACAGGAACAGTAAGTTACGTTGAGACTGGCGGTGGAAAACGAATTTATTCCTTTATAGGTTCTGGCTCAATAAATTTTTTAGCGGGTGGTTCTGCACCTACTACAAGTATAAACTATCTTGTTGTTGCTGGTGGTGGTGGCGGAGGTTCTGATCGTGGTGGAGGTGGCGGTGGTGGTGGTTTCTTAGTTGGGACAGGACTTTCAGTGCCTAAGAATGTGTTATATACGGTTACGGTTGGTGGTGGTGGTTCTAAAGGAGTGTACGCATCATCATCAAGTGGAAATGGTTCTAATTCATCAATAGGTTCACTGATTGTTGCACGTGGTGGTGGAGGAGGAGGACAAGGTGGTCCAGTTGCTGAAACAAGGTCCGGCGGCTCAGGTGGAGGTGCTGGAACTAATCTTACTGGCGGTGCATTAGGAACACCAGGTCAAGGTAATCGTGGTGGTGATTCGGTACAACCTGGGTCTGGCGTTACATGTGGTGGTGGTGGTGGTGCAGGTGCAGCAGGTGCTAATGGAACGCCATCATCTGGTGGTAATGGTGGTGTTGGATTAACATCAGCAATGAGTGGTACACCAGTGAGTTATGCTGCCGGAGGTGGTGGTGGTGCAAGTGGTGCTTTTCCATCAGCAGGTTCAGCAGGTGATGGTAGTGCTACTGCTGGAACAACAGGTGATGGTGGCGGTCAAGCATCGAATGCTACTGGTAACAGAGGCGGTGGTGGCGGCGGTGGAACTGGTGGACCAAACGCTTCAAGCGGTGGTAGTGGAGGTTCAGGTTTCGTTGTTATTTCATATCCCACATCAGAAGCAAATTCTACATTTAGTGGAGCATTATATTCTGAATCGGGTGGAAATCGTATATTTACATTCAATTCAACAGGTTCTATAACTATAACCCCACCTCCACCACCAACAACGATGAACTATCTTGTCGTTGCAGGTGGAGGTTCTGGTGGAGGCGATATTGGTGGTGGTGGCGGTGCTGGTGGTATGAGAACAGGAAGTTCATATCCAATAACAAGCGGAGTCACATACACAATTCAAGTTGGTGCGGGTGCATCTGCTCCTGGCGGTGGTGGTTCATATGCGGGAACTAATGGTTCAAACTCTGGATTCTTTAATGTGTCAACATCATTATGGTCTACTGGTGGCGGCGGTGGTGGTGGTTATAATGTTGGTGCGGGTAAAGCAGGTGGTTCTGGCGGCGGTGGTGGCGGTGGCCCAAATGCTGGCGCAGGTTCAGGAACGCCAGGTCAGGGTAACAATGGTAGTGTGGGACAATCATCATCTAACGATCTTTCTGGTGGTGGTGGTGGTGCTGGTAGCGCAGGAACTAAAAATGCTGCACCATCAAGATCGGGTGGAGATGGTTTAACATCATCTATCATAGGTACATCAACATATTATGCTGGAGGTGGTGGCGGTGGTGGTAATTTAGTTACGGGATTAAATTCACGAGGTGGTTTAGGTGGTGGTGGTGATGGACAAGGTCCTTCATGGACATCAACTGCTGGTAATACAAGCACTGGAGGTGGAGGTGGTGGTGGTAACTATGGTGACGGACCAGGTGCCCGTGGTAGAAGTGGTGGTTCGGGTATAGTTATTCTTGCCACAGGATTAGCAAATTCAAATGCTGTAATTACGGGTGCAAATGTTTATTATTCGGAGACAGGTTCCACAAGAGTATATCAATTCAATAGTACAGGTACAATAACATTCTGATAATGTTGTAAAAATACAACACGCTTGACAAACGACAGGTAATATCGTATAATGGTATTACTATGACAAATTTGCCTACCGTTGGATCGACAATATCCGTAAATTGTCAATATTACACTGGCGCTGCCAAGTTTGAGGGCGTAGTGGTCAACCCTTATCGTTGGTTATCTACCAATGAGTTCTGTTTACAAACTGGCAACAAAGAATTTCCTGTGTCAGTTATCAATCTTACAAATGTTACAAATTTGGAAATACTTGCTGGTTCGACAACAACCATTCGTAAGTTCAAGGTCAAAGGTTCTAAGAATGATGAATATATCGTAACACTATCTGGCGATCATTATTCTTGTCCTTGCATTGGTTTCAAATATCATAGCAAATGCAAACACATTACCAAGGTAAAACAAAAGATTACCACTTGACAATTGGTTCACTACCTGATACACTGGATATATTATGATGATTCGTATATACTTCAAATCAAAGAAAAAGAAAGTAACTAAAAAACAATTGCAAGACCATCAAGATTTCGAGCGGTCTATCAATGCTATTCCGTTACCTTCTGGTTCTAAGTTTTTACCTACCAAAGTAAAAGCACAGAAAAAGTCCGTGTTCACATACCGTGTGCCACGTGACATTGTACGGGCTGAGAGCATTCCAGATACCGTTAAGGGTGCTATGACAAAAACTGGTATTATGAAAGACTACCACAAACTCGATTCAAGCGACCGTGAGATTGTGGATCATGTAGCAACTTGTACGGCTCCATTACACAAAGGTAATTATGTCTATGTTACCGAAGGTATGAATCCTGCAAGTCTTGGTCGCAAAAACGAGGTGTTATGATACTTGACAATTCCTGTCTCGTATGTTACACTGTTATTCTTACTGTTAATTAGGAGTTTATATTATGGCTATTAAAACTACAGCATCTGGCAAACGTGCTGGCAAACCTGTTCGTTGGGAACGTTTGCTAATGGTTCTTGCCAATGGTGGTGTTGTTACACTTGAGCAAATCCAAAAAACAATGCAGTATGATGCAATGTATCGCATCGGTGCTGAGTTGTTGAATATGAAATATCGTGGTGCAGTTATCAAAGCACATAAGAATGGTCGTAAAGTAGTTGGTTACGAACTGGTCAATGTTGCTGAGATGATGCCATATCTTACAGATCGTGGTTTCGGCATAGTTCCTATCGCCGATGCATCAATCAAAAACCTTGGCGATCTTAAGGCTAAGAAAGCACCTGCTGCTCCAGTGACTTCCGATGAAGAGGTTGTTGAAATCACTGAATGATAAAAGTTTCCGGGGTGATGGCCGTTAGCGGTGCAATAGGCTTATCATTAAATAACAATGAATGTCGGGAGACATCCACGTGCCCCATTTTATTTTCTAAAGGTGATCATGTCGAAATTTACAAACTGGATTGCAAAGAAGTATGAAGCCCTTGAGAATCGTTCAGTCAAGGCTATTGACTCTGTAAATTTTTACAGTGCATTATTTACCGAACGACAAAAGTTTTACATGTTGGTAATATTCATGGCGATTCTTGCTGTGGTTGGTGCAAGAGGTGCTGTTGAATTTATTGCCTTTGTTTATGTGATGAATAAGTTTACACCTGATGAGGATCAGAAATGAAAACGATTATACCTTTATTATTGTTAAGTATGCTTACCGCATGTTCTACTGCTACACTGAAAGATCCTGTGGCTAATCCACAAGGTCTGACTAATCCAGACTTAATCAAAGTCCAACTGGAGCACATCGCAAAACTTGAGCGTGAGATGGAAAAACGTGAACAAGAATTGAAGTACCAACATTTGAAAGAACTAACTCAAATGCAGGTACAAAAACAATCTGCTCAAGGTCATGCCAACTGCAAATTGCTTTGCTTCTAACATGAATATTTTCTACCTAGACCACGATGTTCGTAAGTGTGCCGAAATGCACAACGACAAGCACGTGGTCAAAATGATACTTGAATATGCTCAACTTCTTTCTACTGCTCACCGTATTCTTGACGGTGTTCTTTCTGTTGGCGTCAGTGCATCTGGTCGGAAGAAAACTGTATATGTTCTTACCGATAACCGTGATACCACTTTGTACTCTGCTACTCACGTTAACCATCCGTCTGCTGTATGGGTAAGACAATCTGCACAAAACTACATGTGGTTGGCAGAGTTACTGGAAGAATGCTGCAAAGAATATACACATCGGTACGATAAAGTTCATAAAGTGGAACGTGATGGTCTGATGCAGGCGTTGAAAAATCAGTTTCCTACAAACATACCTGATGGTCCATTTACTGAACCGACACCTGCTATGCCCGACGATGTTAAGGTGCTTCGTGAAGTTCGCACAGATCGATATGAATTGGATTCGCTGGCGTCTTATCGGAACTACTATATAAACAATAAGACACACCTTGCCAACTGGAAGAAACGTGACGTTCCAGAATGGTATATCACTAAATAAAATTATGCCAACATATGACTTTGTAAATAAAGAAACAGGTGAAGAGTTTGAGAAGTTCATGTCCATTTCCGCACGTGAAGAATATCTCAAAGAAAATCCGCATATTCAACAAATGCTAGGAGCCACATCAACGGTTTCTGGTGTATCAATCACTGGTAAAGTACCAGACGGTTTCAAAGAAGTTCTATCTAAAGTTGCTGAAAACCATAAGACATCGGCAGTCGCCAATGCTCATGGTCGGAAGTCTATGAAAGAAATCAAAACACAAAATTTAGTTAATAAACATATCGGAAAATTTGGGTACTAATTATATTATGTGAACCTTGTAGAGGAGCACACATGGCAAAACGTTCATTGCAGAAGAAAGTAGCAATTCTAAATGATTATATTACCAAAGAACTAGAACGAGAAATGTCAAATGAAATTGACAACATGGAAAAAGACAACATAACTGCAAAGAACGAAAAGAAGTTTATCCGACAAAATTATCCACACCACAGTAGAAACCATTATATAACTTAGATGCCATTTAATCATGTAAGACTTCCGTCACTTGACTTTGACTTAAAAGCAGAAACAACCGACAGTGGTAGACTCTATGCCACTCCAACAGGAGAAAGGTATAAGTCTATCACTACGGTTCTTGGTAATCACAATAAACAAGCAATCATGGAGTGGCGTGAACGTGTTGGTGCAGAGGAAGCAAATAAGATATCAAGTAAAGCAGCACGGCGTGGTACCAAAGTTCATAAAATATGTGAGGACTATATCAATAACGAAATATCTGAATTGAAGATGCAGATGTTGATGCCAGATTTGAAGGAACTGTTTTTCAAAATCAAACCCATAATTGATGAGAATTTGGGTGACGTTTATTCACAAGAACAAGCACTCTATTCACATAGATTGAAGATTGCTGGCCGAGTAGACTTGATTGGTATGTGGAATGGTAAGTTATCGGTAATTGACTTTAAGACCTCTACTAAGCAAAAAGAAGAGGAAAATATTCAGAACTACTTTATGCAGTGTACAGCATATGCTTTGATGTTTTCAGAGTTGACAGGCATGTGGATTGATGATATAGTAGTATTGATTGCAACTGAAGAGGGTTCACCACAGATATTTGAACGTCAGATTCATGATTACCAGAAACCTCTGATGCAGTACATTGATAAATATGCCTAAAGGAGGCATCATGCTATCATTAAAACAGTACATTGTAGAAGGCAATCCACTTCAACAAAAAGTAAATAAACACTTGGCTTCTGGGCATAGTATCGGCGCAGTATCTCCTGAAGGTCCTCATACGGATACTCCAGAGAAGAAAAAGGCAGCACATGCAGAGATGCAGAAAGACTTAGATCATGCTCATAAATCTGGACATATTGGCGGTTGGTCTGGACCACATAAGGGTGAATATCAGTATGGTGGTGAGCATGAGGTGAGTCATGAAGGATCATACTTAGTCCATGCTTCTGAAAAAGGTAAAGAAGGCCACAATAAAATGGTTCATGCTTTAAAAAATGTTGGTAATAAACATAAGCAAGAATCTATTCTGGCCGTTCACCACAGTTCACATGAGGGTAGTTGGCACCATCTTGATGCTTCTGCTAAATCAGGCAAAGTTGAAAATCAAGGTAAAGTGCATTACAATGTCAAAGTAAAACCTGGTGAAGATAAAGGTAAAGGTAGAACAAGACTTGGTGCGAATCAGACTTTTACAGCATATAAGTAAAGGAATATTATATAATGAGTTACTTGGAAGAATACTTGAAAGAATTGATTGACGAGATAAAGAAAAATCATAAGAGTTCTTTGTTATTTTCAGAATTGTCTAAGTATCGTGCAAGATACATGGACTACTATGATAAAAATGTTTCTGCTCATCCAAAAAGTGGATTCTTTCAGTGTATGGGTTGGGATGCCGAAAGGAGAAACGAGTTTCATAAAGAGTTTGATAAACTGAATTTTAAAGTCATTGAAGATCCAATTGAAAAACTTCATGACTATGAATTGGAACAAACTGGTATGAATCGTTTAAGTGAATTGGAAGGAAAATTGAAATGATGATAGAACCAAAGAAAGAAAATAAAACACTCCTCGATCATTTCGAAAGATGGTTTGATATAGCATTACGATTTGGTTGGTGTTTGTTCATTTATGTGGTTGTCACTGGCAATTACATAAGATAGAATTGTTGTAATTCCTTCAAAGCGAAGGCATTCTGGACGAGGGTTCGATTCCCTCCATCTCCACCAAAAAGGAATTTAATATGAAACCCACGGAAATCAAAGACCAAGAAACCCTGATAAAATATCTTCAGGAAACAATTGACCGTAAAGATGAACAAATCAAAAATCTTTACGAACATATTGGAAAATTGATGACCCTGCTTTCTAACAAAGTTTCTTCTTGATGGGGATGACAAGGTTTCGACAGGGTGAGATAGTAGAGAAGGCAACACAGTAGGCGATGACTGTAAATCAAGCAAAACTATAAATGCAAACGATGCATTCTACGGTGAAGATCGCCTAGCAGCGTAACTCACTTGGGGTTTCGGGAGTGTCCTTATTAACCAATCACTCCCACCTAATTTTATACTATGAAAATATACAAATCAAATTATCGTAGTCATTGGCTTTCTCCTTATGTTATATTGGAGAAGATTTTCTTTTGGCGTGAGATTGATTATGATGAACCAATCATCAAAAAACTTTCCGACTTCCTCAATCCATTTTGTGTAGCATGGCAAAAGTTTCTTGATTTTGTGCATCCACGAATCAGTTATGTTAAGATTGATCATTATGATACATGGTCAATGGATCACACATTAGCAGATATCATTCTACCGATGTTGAAGCAACTGCGTGATACCAAACACGGTTCACCTCTTGTTGATCTTGAAGATGTACCAGAAGAACTACGTATGGTTGGTTATGAAGATGCGTCATCACAATATACACTTGATCTTGATAATCCAGAAGAGTATGGAAAAGACTCATGGGAGTTGACACATCGTCGTTGGGAATGGGTTCTTAATGAAATGATTTTTGCTTTCGAACATCTTGTTGACGATACGTGGGAAGAAGCATACCATTCAGGTGAACTTGATATTAAACATGTTCCATGTGAATGGGATGAGAATGGTAAACCAAAACTATACAGTACGGAACATGGACCTAATCATACCTATAAATTAGACTATGAGGGTTTACGCAAAGTGTATGACCGCATGGACAATGGATTCCGTCTGTTTGGCCGATATTACAGAGGACTGTGGGATTAATTATGGTTAAAAAAACATTTCCAAAATCTCCAGAGATATATTCTACAGGATCAGATTATATTGACCCTTATGGTAATAATAAATTCTTTAAGGGTGGTGGTCGAAAAAAAGATCGAAATATTGACACATGGGAAGATAAGCGTCAAAAACGATTAATTAAAGAATGGTTATTATCCCGCAAGAAAAAAGTAACTAAATAAAGATACTGGCATCACACACAACCCGCCAGTAAACACACACAACACAGGAGTAACTATGAGCAACTTGACACCGTTCGAGATTCGCCTTGAACTATTAAAAATGGCGAAAGACATGCTATCCGATGAGTATTACGGTAAGCGTGAATCAATCAGTAACGACTGGGCAACAAAAGTCGAATCTGCAAAACTTAATGGTGGAACCATACCAGATCATCCAGGTTTCCCACCATATCCCACAGAGAATGAAATCATATCTAAGGCGCAAGTCTTGAATGGATTCGTTTCAAATATTTCAGTAGATAAACCAAAATCAAAATCATCTACCTGATTGGGACCGGAGGTGCTTAGGCACCTCTCTAACTAACAAGGAGAAATTATGCGTTTTCTAACACTGGCACTTTGTGCCGCATTTGCAAGTTTCATTTTATTCTTTAGTCATTCTATGGCGCAGGTTGTTGTGCCGACTAAAATGAATGTTGAACTGCAAGACCTAACAAAAGAGGCCAGACAAGAAGTTGAATGTTTGGCACAAAACATGTTCTTTGAAGCAGGGCAAGAACCCAAACAAGGACAACTCGGCGTGGCATTTGTCACACACAATAGAATGATGAATGGTAATTACCCAACAAGTTATTGTGGAGTGGTAAAACAGAAAGCAGGTAATGTATGTCAGTTTTCGTGGTATTGTGAAGCAGCGGCACGTAAAAGACTCTTGACATTAAGTAGCAATCCGTTGTATAATGATATTACTGACTTAGCATTGAGATTTTATTTGTACACGAATGAATTTGATGACCCAACTAAAGGCGCATTATTTTTTCATGCAGACTATGTGAAACCTACTTGGAATAATATGAGAAGAACTGCTTATATTGGCAGACACATTTTTTACAACAGGGTTAAACAAGGAAGAGTATGATTTTATCAAGCAAAAAGGAGAAGGTGATTATGGAAGAAGTGAAACGAAAAGGATCGACCGATTTAGTTGTTTTGGCAATTACATTCGTTATCCTTACAACTATTACAGCAGTATGCTACTATTCAATGAATGACCGTAAACTAATGGCAGCAAACATTGAAAATGCAATTGCTAAAGGTATTGATCCACTGACTGTACGGTGTTCGTATGTCCGTGATTATGACACAATTTGTATAGCACATGCCGCAGCAAGCGGTCGTAAATTTTAATTATTAGGAGATATATTATGAATACACTAGGTCATTATAATGATGAGCGTAGCAATTATAGTTTTAACTTTCACACTGAAGATGGTAAGCATGTAAACGTATCATTTCGTGCAGAACCAGATTATGATTTAGATATTATCTTTGCTGAGATCAAAAACTTTCTGATTGCATCTGGTCATGATATTGAAGGACAGATTGGTGAATTAGGTATTGATGAAGGTAGTTATGAAGATGAGCCGTTAGTAGAAAATTGGACGGATCGGTATGAATATCAAAAAGCAATACAAAATCCAACACAAGATAAATTCTCAATGGATCATTTGCCTAACAATGGATGGCCATTTGGTGGTTTGACAACTGCAAGTATTGCTGCATTAACTACTGCCGATTTAGCACCTTTGACTGTAACTGATTTGACTACAAACAAAACTTATGCATACAAAGACAAATACACGGCGCCTGTGAATCAATTTCCAACCATGTCACCATTGACTACACAACAAATTCAATCATGGACTTTATCATCTGATCAAATTCAATCATTGACTGTTGCTGATCTTTCATCATGGAAAATGGATGCACCAGGAACACTTGGTGGCGCAAAGGTTACATTTGGCGATCCTAAAAATGATTGGTCACCACGTTCAAAGGATTATCAAAAATAATGCCAACTAAAGATGAGATGATGAAGTTCACACTAGAGATTGAATCTTTAGTGGCAAAAACAGATTACACTTATCTTGAGGCAATTGTTGAGCATTGTAAAGAGACAGGTTTGGAGATGGAAGTAGCAGCATCACTTATCACTCCAAACCTTAAATCGAGAATACAAGAACAAGCCGAAAGATTGAATTTATTGAAAACGAAAAGTGGTCGATTACCTGTATGACTGGATATGAAGCATTCTGTTTATTTTCTTCTCTCAAACTGCATTTTACTCAAGAATCGTATGACTACTTTAAGTATGGTGGTAAATCGAGAACAAGTATAGATGCGTTTGAGAACAAGAAAGATAAATGGTTTTATTACAAACTAAGTCGGAGATTTTCTAATGATGAGCAGGCTAGAGATTTTCTTGTTGCTAATCTTGTGCATAGTTCTGATGTATGGATTGGACATTTACTGACAGATGATTGTGACGTTCATTATCGGGCAAGACAGAAAGTGATTCAATCGCTATCATATACTTTCACCAATGAGATTCAATCATTGATGACATATGGAAACCCAAATGATTTGTTAATGATGCGGGATGAGAGTCCATATCCTTTATTGTTGTCTAAGTTATTATATGGTGAAGTATCAATTGAAACTGTATGCATATTGAATTCACTGTTAAACTTTTTACCTATGTGGGATAAGAAGATTGAAGATACGATTCACTATCCAAATACAAGTTTAAAGATAAAGAAATATACACCGTTTATACAATTTGATCCAACCAAATACAAACTAATCCTGAAGAAAGCACTACATGAAAATACAGAAACTTTACCTTGACATGGACGGTGTTCTGTCTGACTTTACTAAACGATATGAAGAATTATGGAAAGTCGCACCGAGTCCTAGTCGTGAAAGAGGTGAGAAACGTGACTTCAAATGGGATGAGTTTGTAGACGGTAATAATTTTGAGACACTCGATTGGTATCCTGGTGGTAAAGAACTATTGAAGTATGTTCTGACATTAGATATACCGATTGAGATTCTATCATCATCTGGTGGTAGAAATCATCATGAAGCAGTAAAGAAGCAAAAGAAGGTTTGGTTGAAAAAACATTACATTGATTTTCCTGCCAATATCGTACCTGGTCGTGCATTGAAGGCAGACTATGCTAAACCTGATATTATCCTTATCGATGATACACAAGATGTTATCGACGATTTTAATATGGCAGGTGGAATTGGAATACTTCACACTGATACGGCAAAAACGATAAAAATTGTTCAATCGGTTCTTGACGATACATATATAAAAGTATATAATGAATCATGTGAACAAGATGCACATACTTTAAACAACTAACTTATACGAGGTAATATATGTCTGATTTTTCAGCACTCAAGCGCAATCGTAACGCCTTCGATTCGCTCAAAAAAGCAATGGAAACACCATCTTCAAATGCAGAGGCAGGTTCAAAAGATGACACACGTTTCTGGCAACCCGAAGTAGACAAAGCAGGTAACGGTATGGCAGTGATTCGTTTTCTGCCAGCACCAGCAGCAGATGGTGATGATGCGCTTCCATGGGTTCGTGTATTCAATCATGGATTTCAAGGCCCAGGTGGTTGGTATATCGAAAACTCTTTGACTACACTCAACCAAAAAGATCCAGTATCAGAATACAATTCTATTCTATGGAACTCAGGCATTGAAGCAAACAAAGAAATCGCACGTAAACAGAAACGCCGTTTGACTTATATTTCAAACATTCTTGTTGTTTCTGATCCTAAGCATCCAGAGAACGAAGGTCAAATCAAACTGTACAAATACGGTAAGAAAATCTTTGACAAAATCTCTGAAGCAATGAATCCGGAATTTGCAGATGAGACACCGTTGAATCCTTTTGACTTCTGGGAAGGTGCCAACTTCAAAATCAAGATTCGTCAAGTTGAAGGTTATCGCAACTATGACAAGTCTGAGTTTGATTCTCCTTCACAAGTTGATGGTGATGATGCTGCACTTGAAGCAATTTGGAAAAAAGAATATTCACTCAAAGAGTTCCTTGATCCGAAACAATTCAAGTCTTATGATGCACTGAAGGCAAAGTTGGATAAAGTTTTAGGTCTTGATGGTGTTGCACCAGTAAAGACTAAGGCAGAAGATATCACACCTGCTATGACAACAATGTCGCCAGATTTAGATGATGAATTAGACTATTTCAAGTCTCTAGCAGAAGATTAAAACCTCCTTTATCTTAGTCAACTGCGGATGCCACCTTCGGGTGGCATTTTTTATGCTGGTACTGCTTTTCTTAATTGTGTTGATTCGACCACTGTGTTGTTTGTAACACCAGCATTGATGACTGTAGGATTTTTTGGTTTAGATTGATTACGTTGTTCGACTGCAAGTTCAGTTGATGACTTACCGACATTCAATCCTTCGCCTTTTGATTGACCTGTAGCGGGATCAACTGTAGCACCAGACTTAGATGTTACCGTGGCATCATCAGGTGTTGGTGGTGCACCTGCAATAGTAACGTGCCAATCTTCGCCTTTGACATTACGAATCAATCCAAACTTTTCTAACCAACCAGTAGGTTTATCTCTAGGTCCAGCAAGAACATTTAATCCCTCAGGTTCTTTGCTATTAACATCAATACCAAGACCTTTAATATGAACACTACCTGCACCTGAACCCAATGGTGGCATAGGTTGTGCTACTTTACCACTAGGTCTACCATTATTCTTTGCTAGGTCTGCATCATATAATTGTTTTTGCTTTTCATTTGAACGATAACCAGAAGTGATCAAAAGCATTTTACCAGTTTCTTGTTTAAATGTTGTTGCCATCGTTTCAACACGGCTTTGGAATGCAGGATTAAAACTAGAAGTGTCTACACCAGAATCCGCTTTCTTTGTAATACTATCTAAAGTGCCTTTAGGTTTTTCCGTTCCTGATATAACAGGAGTAGCACCGCCACCACCACCTGCCGCCGATGATGGTCCTGTAGCAACTTGTGTAGGCTGCTCTGTTGGTGCAAAAACTGATTTCTTAGAACGATACTTTGATGGTGGCGGTGGCGGTGGTGGCACAATTGCTTCAACTTTTTTGCCACCTTTTTTTTGCTCTTCTCTTTTAGCAATTAGTTCTTTTAGTTTATTTCTTTTCCATGTAAGTTCTTCAATGTCGGCATCAAGGACATTTAATTGTTCTACAGCACCAGCATATGGGTCAACTGGTTTTTCTTTTTCACCTGGACTTGTAGTTGATGGTTGAATGCCTAAAACATTCTGATCTAATGACCGACCGAATCCTTTTAGTTTATCTGCAATCCAATTACCAATACCACTTAGAAATATTCCGATTCTGCTTGTCACAGGAGATATAAAATCACCAATAACATTCAGTGCTTTTGCTGCATCATCTTTGGTAATTAAACCAAACGATAGGAATTCGATTAACTTGGACGCTTCCTCTACGAATGCTTTACCCCAATCAGTAGAACCAAAGAAATCATTGAAAGCAGTTTTGAATGCTTCAATACCCATTGAGATAATACCTTCGATACCACCAAGACTTTCAATGATGCTTAGAATAGCATCTTTGTTCATGAATAACGCCAAACCAATTGCAGCAATTGTTGCTATTAATCCATCTATAATATTATCTAAGATATTTCTGAAGAAGCCTTTTTTCTTTTTCTTCTTTTCTTTTTTTCCATCTACCTTCTTTGTTTTTTTTAGTTCTTTATCTACTTCGTTTTGTTTGAATAGATTGGCAAGTCTGGATGCTGTGCTTGGTTTAGTTACTACCTTTACGCCTTCAAGTTTAGCAAATTTAGTAAATCCTTTATTAATCAGTTTGAGTTCACGACTCATTCTGCGGAAAATAATGGTATTCTTTGCAAATATTTTGAGTGATGCAACACCTTCTAATGTTGGCTTTTGATCACCACCATCAGTTTTTTTCTTGAACAAATTACCAAAAAAAGATTTTTCTTTCTTTTGATCTTGTTTTTTTTCGTCTTGTTTTATTTGATCTTTATTGGACATTATGTTGCCCTTGCCAACAATGTGTCATTACCATTAGTTTTTTTGTCTACAGCAGCAACTTTAGTATCACTCACTTTTGTATTATTGGTCTGAGCAACGTTTACAACATTGGTGTCTGTTGGTTTCATTTGTTCTCGTTGACCTTGTGATACTTCTTTACTTGTACTACCTAAATCAACATTCTCAAATCCTTTTGAATACTTGTCTACTTTGGCAAGAATCTCAGCACCAATACCTTTATCCAAATTCAGTCCAGCGCCACCAATCGTTTGAGTTACCGCACGATTTGCTTCTTGTTGTGTCGTAAACGTATTGAGTTTTTTACCAAGACCTTTTATAATAAATGCTGCTGCCATCTTAGCAGCAATGAAAGGATCATTTGCTTTGTCTGGATTCTGAATTAGATTTTCACCAATAATTTTACCAAAAGCATCGTAGTTATTTTTACCTGTAATTTGAATGAATCCACGACCTCGATACTTAAATCCATCACCATCTTCTTTGTTGCCCATACTTGGACCACGTAGAGAATTTTTACCATAAACAAACTCTGCTAATGCTTCTGGATTTTTGACAAATTTTTCCAGTTCTTTCGGACCATATCCAGACTTCTTAACTGCACCAGGAAATACTTTTTGTATGCGTTCAACTGACGTATAGTTTAGATTTTCATTTATTGGAACAAAGTTAGATTCTTTTTGGATATTGGCAAGCAAAGCAATCTTGGTAAACTTATTTGTTATACCTAGTTCATTCATCGCAGTGATGATTAAACCAACCATACCTTTAGGACCTTCTGCTGTTGGTTTAGTTGGAGCAGGCGCTGGTGCTGGTGTTGGCTTTGCTGCTTCTTTTCTTAGGTTGCCTTCTTTTTCGATTGCTTTAGAAAGAGTTTGTTCAGTCTTACGAAGTTCTTCTTTTTTCTTTATCGCTTGTTCAGTTTGTTCAGTCTTTTTACCATATGCATCAAGTTCGAGTGCAGCAATCTCATCGATCAATGCATCTCGTTCTTGTGTTTTCTGTGCAATCAATGCTTGTGCTTTGGCCAGATTTGCGGCTATTTCTTCGTTTTGTTTTCTTTTTTCTTCGGCCGCAGCATCTTGCTTATCTCTATCTTCTACCATCTTAGCAAGTTCTGCTTCAGTTAAAGGTTTAGGTTTCAAAGGATTCATCTCCGATATCTTTTGAACTAAACCCGAAACTATATCATCGATTGCTTTTGAAGCATCGGATATAAACTTGTCTATATTTTTTGGAATGTCTTTGAGGAAATTGACTGTACCATCAATCACTTTAGCGGCAGTCTCTTTGTCAAAAAGACCGAACGTTAATGAATCAACTAGACCAGCAATACCTGCTTTTAGCGTTTCATACCAGTCGCCAGTTTCTTTCCATTTTTCCCATGCGTCTGTCAGACCATCCCATAATGTCCAAACAATCAATACGACCCAACCTAATGGACCAGAAGCAACTGCCGCAGTTCGTGCTGCAATTTTTGCTGCCGCTTTACCTGCTTTCTTTGCTGCTTGTTTGGCAATCTTAGTTGCTTCTTTTTTCTCCAACTCTTTTATCTTATCACCAACAATCTTATCTGACAGTTCGGTAAGATATTTCCAAGCATTCTTCGCAAAGTCTTTTACTTTATTAACCAAAGTTTTTGCAATCTTCTTTATATTATCCATTAACGACTTGAATAAATCTTTTGCTTTATTCTTTACTTGTGTCGCTAACTTTTTGGCATTCTCTTTGATTTGTTTAAACTTAACACCTTTGGAACTTTTTGGATCATCTTCCGAAGGTGGAGTTCTAGCAGCAACTTCTTTATCCTGTTGTACTTTAAATTTCTTCTCTACTTCATCATCTTTCAACAAATGCATATCTTCTTTGTCGGTAGATTTTACACCATATAAACCAACCAATTTAACTATGTTTTGTCGAACGATATTCAGATCATTTGCCGCTTTTGCTAACTCGGTATAATTGATCGCTGCTTTTTTAAGTGACTTGTATGCAGGAGTTACTTTTTTAGAAGAGTCCTCATTTAGGACTTTCTTTTTGATTGTTAGGCCCAAAACGCTGGATAACATTTTAAGCCGTCATGTAATTGTTGATAAAACTATTGTTGTAAACGCTGGCAATATTTTCTGGTTCTTTACCTGTTGCACCAGATTGATTGTTTGTCATTGGTGCATTTATTACTGTTCCGGCATCTGCCGCAGAGTCCATACGTTGTCCTTCTGCTACTTCAGAGGATGCTGTCGATAATGCTGAACCTGAAACCGCTGGTGAGGATTCGGGTGAAGGACTTGGTGATACTGCACCACCTCCACCACCCATGCTTTCACCACCAGAAATACTACCACCTCCTATCGATGCTGCTGGTGCTGCGGTAGGCATTGGTGCAATCTCTGATGTTTTCTTTCCTTTTGCCGCATCAATAATTTTATTGGCATCACCGCCAACAGCATTAACTTCTTGACGAACAGCATCTTCAGATAGTTGTTCGCCCGTTTTATCATCAATAAAACCTGTTGACGAATTAGGATCAACACTGATGCCAAGTTTTGTTTTTAGAAAACCAACTGCGCCTTTCTGATCTTTCTCGGCATTCTTAGCACTATAAGGATCTTCTTTTGTTGGTGATGTTCCAACTTTTTCTGCTAATTTACCTGCCGCTTCTGGTGTAGTTCCTGCTTCTTTTTCTTTTTGTTTCTGTTTATCTTTTGCTTCACGTTCTTTATCGTAGAATACACCTTGACCACTATCAAGTTTTGCTTGATTCTCTTTTAGAGCAGTTGTCGCACTTGATGTATAACTTTCTTTTGCTCCACTTGATGGATTACTTTTAAATGGATACCATGCAGGAGTTCCAGGTATAGTAACATCATCTAAAATATTACCCTTAAATCCTTTACCACCAATTGATATATCGTATGATGTTAATTTCTTAAAAGGAATTTTAAATGGTGGAGTGCCTGGCCATCCAACATTGTTTTTTATCCAGCCAACAACATCATCAAAGAACTGAGTAACACTTAGCATCAAAGGATTAAGATATGTTAATGCTGTATCCATCCCCTTGCGTAAATCACTTTCATTGAATAAACCAAATGTAATAAACTGTAAGAAACCACCTACAGCAGATATTAGAGAATCTGTGATACTACCTGTTTCTTTCCATGTGTTGATACCATCCATGATGCCATTGATTAGACCACCAATGATCATAGCAGGTACAAATATCTTACTCAGTATCGCAAAGATAGAACCACCACTAAACAGAGCACCAAATGCACCAACAATTCCCATGAACAAACCTTTTAATAGGTTTATAGGATTCAACATGTCCATCAAACCAGAAAGAAGTCCACCACCCTCTTTCTTTTCTTCTTTCGGTTCTTTTTTATCTTTACCTTCTTTTACTGGAGCGTTCTTTTTTCTTTCTTCTTCTAGTTTTGCTTCACGGGCTTCTTCCGTTTGAAAGAATTTATCTGCTTTACCTTCTGCTTTTACTTTACTCTCTTTACCCTTCAGATTAACCAGTTTGGAAATATTTTGACGCAGCACATTCATATCACGTGCCATGCCAGGTAGAACAATAGAGTTCTTAGCAATTACATTTAGAAACGGTAGAACATCTTCACTTATTCCACCAGTGGCTTCAGTTTCAGTTCCTGCTTTTGATGGAGAAGTTTCTTTGCTTTTTTTACCTCCGAACAATGACATGAATGAAAAGCCTGCGTCTTTATTGCCAACAGACTCTTTCATTTTATCAAAATTTTTATAACCTAGACTTTTGGCTAGTTCTTCTAAATTCTTTTTTGCCATTACCTTCTACTTTGTTTTTGTTGGTTGATGCGTTCTTTTTCCTCTTCAAGGTACTTCACTAATAACGAAACGTAAATGCTTCTTTCCCAAGGTATCATATTTTCAAGTTCAGTCAAACTGTATTTGTGATGTTGCATCATCGCAAAGTTTGTCTGATAGTAATTCCCTAGTGATTCATGACGAAATATTAAGCGAAAAAATTTTGTAGGCCTCTGATGGTAATGTCTTCCTCATATCCACATTTACCGCATTTAAAGTGAACATCTTTTTTGATTTCAGGCATTGTATCAAAGAATTTTTTAATTTTTTCCAGGTCTTTCTGTTGCATAGAGTCGATAAATTCCATCAACTCTTCTTTTGGTGTATCTTTGGCATAATATACTTGTTCATCATCATACAGATAATCAATACAATCAATCAGCACGTTTACTAGAATCTGATTCTCGTCCATGCTTTCATAGTTCTGAATCATCTCAAAGGTAGGATACTTTAGACAGATACCAATCTTTTCGTTCAACATAAACTTGGTCGCATGGTCGTCATGTTTGGTAGGTTCAATTTCCAACAGATTCAAATTGAAGTCTACCGAACCAGCACATTTCTTTGTTTCACCTTTATCGTCGGTAATATCATTGTTGCACTTATACTTCAGTTCCACAACTTCTTCTACCGATCGAGCACGAAGGTTCATAAACAAAAACTCAAGATCGAATGTAGGTAGATTGTCAATGTCGATTTCATCGATTACACAGTTCTTCAACACTTGACGAATGGTATTGATTGTTTCTTTTGGATCTTCCGACTCTGCTGCCATCAGAAACAACTTTTGTTCTTTTACTAGAAATGGACGAATGCGAACATCTTGTCCATTAGAAATGAGTTTGATAGTATAAATTGGTACATCAAGTTTTGGTAACATAATTTCCTCTCAATTAGAATGATAATAATCTTGTTGCTGCGCTGCCACCCAACGAAGTGAGTGTTTGGCCAATATCGTATCTACCTTCAAAGATAGAACGATATTTCTGGTAACTAAACTGTACAGATAGTCTGTGGAATGCGTCATCACCCCAACTTAATGCTTGTGGTGAAATGCCAGTTGGAAATGCATCAATTAAATCTACTGCATAAATTTGACGAACGATATCGTCATATTGTATAATACGAATGTCGGTCAAGTATCTTGACACTTGACTTTTTGGAAAACGTGGATTGTTCGTATCTGAAGGAATGATAGCATCCATCCAACGTTCAAACAACTTACGCTCGTAGAAGTCATTCGTACAAATGAATGTTAATGTAGTTTCAGCATACTGCATACGGTATGGTATTTTAAATGACGGACCATATACTCTTGCGTCTGCGGTTTCTAATGTACGGCCAGGAAGTTCTGCTGCTTCACATTGCAAGGCCAGATAACGTGACACCGACGGATTAGAAGATTTCATTCCATCCGATTCACTGCCCATAGCATTATTGATTGCATCAGACACATCAGAAAAAACAGAATTTGGAAAGTTCAATACCTTTTCCAAAAATGAATTTCCTATTGCTTGACCGATGTATGGTGGTATAGGCAACACAACTTCAAATCGGCATGAACGAGCGGGTCCACCTTTGCCATTGATGTTTGATAGAAATAGATTGGGTGAAAACGACATTAGAATTTATCCTCTGATTCTGACCATACTTTGTTTTTCTTTGCTTTGGCAAATGACTCGACAGGTAACATGACGGCGATGTCCCATTCATCTGCTGTGATTTCTAAAAACCTAGACTGAACATGGCTGTACAAATACCTTTTGATACAAGGTTTTGCCTGGTACATTTTCGATGCTTTTGCTAGGTAGTCATAACTGATTCTGAGTCTTGTTTTCTCATCATAGTTATGGTCAGTGAGTAATGTACTCAACTTATCTAAAAGAAGCACACGCTGCTTTGGACTTATATAATGTAAGTTAAGTCCTAAAAAACCGTCTGGGTATCGTTCTATTGGTATAACCAATGGGAACTTATCGTAATATGGCAACGTATCCTTCGTTTTCGGATCATAAAAGTAAAAGTACATTCTACCAATTATAGATTTTTCTCTGAGTCTTTGTCTGTCACGCATCAGATCACCTTTGGTAGGTTTCAATGCGCCAGTCTTTGCTTTTAACCAGTTACGTGCTTCACGGGAACGTGGTTCGAAACCCTGCTTTGCCAGAGAATCTTTGATGCGATCTATAAGTGTTTTGGTAGCCATCTAGTATTTATCTTAGATGCCTAGATGTTTTTCTGTGATGACTTGAAATTCCCATCCGTGGTCTTTGCAGAATTCCGTTGCTGCTTTCCACTTGGATTGATTGACCACATAGGTTGCGGCCTCTTGAATGTAACGTTTAGTCTTACGTTTTTGTGTGGGTGGTTTAGTCTGCGCCTCAGGTTTGACCTCAATGACAAACGTTTTGATTACACCGTTTTTCTGTCGAATCTTGGCCACAAAGTCTGGAAAGTATCGATGCTTCTTATTGTCCACTGGACTCCAGTATGGTATGACCAGTTCTTCGGAACCCCACCAAATAACGTCTGGATGATCATCTAAATATTTCATCACTTTGACTTCCCATGACGACCGATAGATGATATTTGTCGGATCACCTTTGTATTTCTGTGGGTTTTTGGGCTTAAATTTACCTGAATATGACATAAATACTATCTAGTCAACCTAATTAGGACAATCATGGCATTTTTCGGTTTATCTGATATCACTATTTCCCAAGAAGAAAATAGACAAGGACCTTTAGGAGCCCTATTTACAGGCAAAGAAGGGGGCACGTCAAACACACTTAGATATCCTTTGGATGTTGGAAATTATGATAAAGGCCATTACATGATTTTTCATATTTTCAAACAAAAAAATTCTCAGTTTGAAGGTATACAGAGAAGCCCAGAAGAAGAGACTCTTAGGAATTATAAAGGTGCTTCCAAACCAAGCACAAGTTTTGCATCCCAGATTAATAGTAAAATTGATTCTGCTGTAAACAGTTTTACCAAAGGTAAAACCCTATTTGGTAAAGAAATATCAACATCATTTGGTACCTCATCTGCAAGTGTATCAAAACAATCTTTCAGTTCAGATCAATATGTAAGTAGTGTTAAAGATATTGAAAACAAGTCGCTATTACAAACAACAGTTGAAACAACCGACTCTATTGTATTGTATATGCCAGACACTTTAAGTTTTGAGCATTCACAGGGATACGATGAGTTACAACTTGGAAATGAGATAGGTGGTAAAGCAATGGGTGCTGGCAAATCACTCGTTGACAGCAAAAATGAAGGCAGTATGGCAAACAAGATTGGTGACACCGCCCTTATTGCTGCTGCTCAAAAAATACAAGAAGCAGCAGGCAAAGTTGTTGGTCAGGGTGCGGCAACAGCAGGAGCATTTTTGGCACTTGGTGGAGTCAACAATCCAATGTTAGAGATGATCTATAAGTCTCCTTCATTCCGTTCTTTTTCTTATGAGTTTATGTTTTATCCTCGTGATGAGAGAGAAGCACTAGAAGTTCAAAACATCATTGAAAGATTCCGTTTCCATCAAGCACCAGAAATTGATGCTGGTAGTTCAGGACTTCTATTAATTCCACCATCACAATTTGACATACAGTTTTATTACGGCGGATTTCCTAATCCAAATATACCAACAATTGGTCGTTGCGTAATGGATAGCATTTCTGTAAACTATGCACCTAACGGATGGTCTGCATATGAGATGCCTGGTGAAAATGATCCTCGTTTAGGTCGTACCGGTATGCCAACTGCAATACAAATGACTGTGAATTTCAAAGAGACT
>Ga0247723_1000605_pt1 | contig 23935 bp, 41 predicted proteins | sample MSEWelMarce5H_FC_FD_189079 | JGI IMG/M metagenome (GOLD analysis project Ga0247723, IMG submission 189079) | Subsurface sediment microbial communities from gas well in West Virginia, United States - MSEEL Well Study Marcellus 5H_FC | ecosystem: Environmental > Terrestrial > Deep subsurface >... | reverse complement strand
TCACCTTGTTTATGCACTATCAGTTCACGCGCTCCTAAAAACTCTGGGTTATCTTGAATAGACTTAACCAGCTTTTCAAATCTCTCATTACGGATAAATCTTGGATTCTTTGGGATGCCATCTATCTGTCCATTGTTAGGGACTAACTGAGATACTGGAATCTGAATTGTGTGAATAAATTCTATCATAATGTAAATATAATAAAAAATAATAGCCTACCAATTAGATAGGCTATTTAATTTAATGTAAGTCAAACAAATTATATTCTATTTTTTCATTTGCAAATCTTTTATTAGCTTCTTTCATATTTAAAATAGCTTGTTTATAATAACTATCTTTTAATTCTATGCCTATTGCTTTTCTACCCAATGAAACTGGACTATAAACTTCAGAGCCTACTCCCATAAAAGGAGTTAATACTACTTCGTTTGGATTTGAATATAACTCAACTAATCTATCAATAACATCTAATTGTAAAGGATGTACATGCTTTTCGTCATCTTCTTCTTTACTATCTTTGAATGGTAAAACATTATCTATTCTAATGTCATCCCAAACACTTGAAGCGTAACGCTGCCAAATATAATGACTTAATTTATTACTTTTTGGGTCATCATGATTTTTAAATTTTTTATTAAGATAATCCCATAATTGCTCTTCGTTTAAATCTGTATTATTAGCGTTATTCCACGCTCTTAATATATTTGGAAGTATAGGAGTTTCACCAAAATATTTTAATAATCCTTTCTCGTGAGTTACTGGGACTTTGTTTTCTCCTTTTTTAGTAAATACAAGTACATAGTCAGGCATTGCAGTAAAACATTTTGTAGAATCCTCAACTATAAATTTGTGCATTAAAGATTGAACCATTGTCCTCATTCTAACTTTTAAAGGCTCTTTCCAAATAGTTATTCTATTTCTATATTCAAATCCGTACTTCTCATGTATTCTTATTATTTCGTGTGGAAAATCCCACAATCTACAAGTATTATCAAATACATCAGTACAATGTACGGCAGTTATTCTTCCAGCCTTAGTAACTCTTGCAATCTCTTTAACTAAAAATTCATATTGTTCTAAAAATTGTTCTTTACTTTCACAGTTGCTGAAATCATTTTCAGAACTTGAATAATTATATAAACCTGCAAATGGAGGACTATAAATTGAAAGGTCTATACTTTCACTATCAATAGTTGGTAATACTAACATACAATCGCTATTGTAAATAGCATAATCATTTGTTACGATTTGGTCTTTTACTTTGTTTTCCATAATAATGTGTGTTTAAAAGTGTTAAATAAAATTAGGTTTAATTATTTCTTTATTAAATTCTTTTGTTTTATGTATAAATGATTCGTTGACATTTTTAGTTAAATTTTCATATAGTTCTATTGCTTTTTGAGTTTTTTGTTGTAGAGCCTCTATTACTCTTGTTTGACCATCAGAAATAACCATATCAATAGTTACATCATTTTTTTGACCAAATCTCCAAAAACGTCTTATAGCTTGATAGTATTGCTCATAACTCCATGTAGGAAAAAATACAGAATGATTACAATGCTGCCAGTTTAAACCCATTGAAGTCATTTTAGCTTTAGTTATAAGCCTTTTTATTTCTCCATTAGCAAATGATAATAATATCTCTTCTTTTTTATCTATTGACTGGCTACCTATTATTTCTACAGCTTCCTTATCTAAAGACTTTAAAATACTACTTTCATTATTTGTATTACACCAGTATACAGATGTTTTGTCTTTTGCAAGTTCTATTGATTTTTCACATCTTTTTTCCTCTGTTTCTTTTTGTTCAAATCTTACTTCTGTCATTGACTTTGCAATAGGAGTAAATAATTGAACTTGTCCGTTTATATCTATTAGAGATTGATTTTCTACTATATGTTTGTTTACAATCAATTCAGGTAATTTATATCTATCATTACTATAACCTAAATCACTTGGCATTTTTACCATTATAGACCATTGGTTAACCCATGCAAAAAAATCCTTTTCAGCGTGTGGCTTTAAATAATACTTTTCTCCAATATTTCTATTATTACTATCTACTGAGTTTTGATTGTTTTTAAAAAATTTAGTTAACATATCCATGTAACCCATATAACCTAAAGCCTCACTACTTGTACCTAATTCTATAAAATCATTTGGAGATGGAGTTGCAGTTGATAAAAATCTATAAGGTATTTTCTTTATAAAAGATGTAATTTGATTTTTAATTTTTCCATCAAAGTTTTTTAATATACTGCTTTCGTCTAATATAACTCCTATAAAGTCATTACTATCAAAATAATGTAATCTTTCATAATTACAAATTACAATTTTTTTAGTATGACTTCCATCCTTAGAATATTCTATATCGTCTATTCCTAATTTCTCAGCTTCTAATATAAATTGAAAAGCAACTGCTAAAGGTGTTAATATTAAAACTTTCTTATTAGTGTGATTGATTATATTTTTAGCTATTGATATTTGAATTAAAGTTTTACCTAATCCAGTATCAGCAAAAATAGCTATACGACCTTTTTTAATAGATTTCTCTATAATATGTTTTTGAAAGTCAAATGCAATCTCTGGAAAATAATTAGCATCAAATCCAAAATTGCCAATAGAGTGTTTTTTGTTTTCTAAAAAACTTAAATAATCTTTTTGCATGTCTTGTGTGTTTGTGTGTGTGTTAATAATAAGACGAAATTACAAAACTATTTTATATTAGAAAACTTTTGTTATCTTTTTTTTATTTTTTTTAATACATTTTACCTTCAGCTAAAAAACAATCATTCCATACGTTAACCTGCTCAACATAGAACTCACCCTCATCGTTTATGTTGACTATTGCAAAGCCATTTGCCCACGTTTGCCTTTGTAATCTTGGCATATAGTTGAAGCCTTTACTTTTGATGTCGTATAAACCGCCTATGTTATAAGCTGCCTTATTGCCACTATGATAACATTGAACGCGATGGGTATGTCCAAACATTACTGAGTGATTAGTTTTGTCTAAGTGAGTCTTTGCTGAGTGTACGCTTGTATAAATTCCATGTATCACGTCTAAATGTTCGCCTAAAGTGAAATAGTCCGACATCCAGTCTGTTTTAACTTCCCAGCCGTTCTCGTATAAGTATAAAGCCTCAATAGGGTTAAGTAATGCACCGCCATATTTGGCGTTATCCTTCTCTTTGATATGCCTGAAATATCTGTCTTCGTGATTCCCGAATAAGAAATACTTTTTAGCATTCTTTCGTAGTACCTTGTTTAAGTCATCCATTCCCTCTAAGCCATCAATATATTCATCTTGAAGAGTAAGTCCTGACAGATTAGCTAAAGACTCTGAATTGTAACTACCTAAAGTATATAAATCTAAAAAATCACCAGCCAAAACTATTCCATAAAGCGAACCTCCTAAGTCTTTGATAAGTTGAAGTAGCTTAGACCAAAGTGCTTTGTTATGAAATGGTCTATGTACATCTGAGACAACCAACCACTTCTCTAATTTCTTTTTTTTGTGGGTTTGTGATTCCCCTCTGACAGATTCTAAAGCCTCTTGAAATTTCAATAGTTCAGCATCGGTCTGGTAGTATAACTTTGGTCTATATAATTTCATTTAAGTATCAGTATTAGTGAAGTGATAACTGTTGCAGTTATAGCCCCCCAGCCTATACCGTTCCAGATTTTAGTCTTTTTAAGTTGACGTCTTAAATCCTTTTGAAGTTGTTTGTTTAGTATTTCGGATTTATGATAAGATTCAGATATCCCCTCGCAGTATAAAACTTGTTTGTGCAGGTTATCGATTAAGCTATCTTTTTGAGTTGTCAATAACTTGTAGTTATCTCTTAATTTTGCGCAGTCACTAAGTACATCAGCACAAACATTGAAAGAGATTTTATAGTGTTTTAAACTATCGTATTTAGAAACTATATAATTTGCATATTCTTTATTGAATACAAATAAAGTATCGCCGTTTATTACTTTGACTTGTATGTTATTTTGACTGTAGGATTTTGAGAATAGCATTGTAACTGCTATCGCTAACATTACGAATTTGTACATTTTTTTTGGAGTTTATAAGTTGAATGTTTGTGTTAAGTTGTATATCTTTTTTATCGATATATGTTTTGAGTGTATTTATTGAACTGTCAATATCCGATTGTTTACTTTGTAGCTTATCTATCTCATATCTTAACTCTTTGCGCTTTTGGCCCTCTAAAGATTCAAGCTGGTCAATGTACTTGTTAGTCTGTCTTTGAATGAATAGTAAGTATCCAAAAACTAAAACTATTATACCAAGATAGATATATACTTCTTTCATTATGCTAATCGAGTTTTTAACGTTTCAATCATTGTGCGAACCAAAGCCGTTCTGAATGTAGGGTTGATTAGTAAGTCAGCGTTATTTGGATTATCAAAGAAACCAAGTTCTAATAAAATCGCTGGCATGGTTGTATAGGTAGTAATATGTAAAGAGTTATCCAGGACTAATGTAGACCTTCTGCGACTGCCATACTTATCGAATATCTTTTCCAGTTCCTTAGTCATGACCTGAGCCGTATTTGCCGTTTCACTTCCTAACTTATAAACGAATGAACATACACCTTCAGCTGTTGTTTGTGGAGCAGTTCCTATTCCAGCAGCGTTAGCATGAAAGGATAGAAATAAGGCTTTTTGATTTAACTGGCTATAAATAGAGTTAGCGTTATCTGTACGCTCTTTAAGGTTATTATCTTTGAAAGGATGGAATACTGGGATACAATGAAAACCTGCAGCTGTTGCCATAGTGATAAATTCGTTAGCTATCTGTCTATTAAAATGACCTTCATAAAACCAGCCATTGTAATGGTATGCTTTGCCGTTTGTGTGTAGTGTTTTCTTACCGATGTTTTCTGGAGTTAGATACTCTTTTGTCATCGGGTCTAATCCACCATGACCTGCATCGATAAATAGAACTGTTTGTTTCTTTGCCATGATTGTAAGTTATTTGAAACAAAAATATAAAAAATGTTTATAATATCAAACAAAATTGTTTATATTTGAAACAATGTGTGTTTGTGTTTAAATGTGATGCCACTTTTCCGCTCTGGATTGGTGGCATTTTCATTTAATGTTCAAAGGTTATATTGTGGTCTTCGATAATTTCAAAGAATTTTTCAAATACTTTATCTAAGACTTCATACCTATCTAATTCAGCATTGGCATCCAGTCCCCACTCTAAAGTCTTTTTAGCATTCTTAAAGTCATATAATGCCCAATAGTAATCCGAAGCCTTAACAGCCATTTTAAACTCCATATTATCATCCTTATCAAAATCGGATAAGTCAAATTCAAGTGTAGCTTTCATAGTTTAAATATAGTTTTGTTCATAGTAATCAGTACCAGTTCTAAGACTACCTTCAAATTGGTCTACTGCTCTTTGATTGTAAGCCTTAATTATTTGTTCGCGTTCTAATGTTTGTAAGTGCATAATCTTTTCTGCTAATCTCATGCAAAGTACATCGTATGGCATTTTATTTTGAGATAATTTATAGAACTCTATCAGTTCCGTTAGTGCTGTCTTTTTCATTTGTTACTTGTTTTACTGTTTCAAAAGCTAACTGGTTAACCTTTTCTAAAAATGGTTCTATCTGGTCTAATGGTATATGCGCTAAACAAGCCATAGTTTCAACCATTGCGCCTACGTTTTCAAAATTAGTACCTACTAACTTTTTACGCCTATCAACTTCGATATGTAGCTGCATAGTATTCAAGAAGTTTTCGATATAGATTTTTAATCCTTTGTACTTTACTTTGCTTTGTGGTGGCATAGTAGCTGGATTGAGTTCTGCTATTGCATACCTAACACAGTTAAGTGAGGAAATCAAAAGCCAAATATCTGCGAGTTTTTTTCTATTATCCATAATTAAAATATTCCTATAAAGTCTAATAATAAATCTGTTTCGGTTGAATCGTGCCAGTAGGTAGTCATGTCAATTATCTTTTGGAATTTGTCGAAAGACTCATCTTTTTTTTCAGGGTCTAACATACAGATAGATGTATCATAAAGCCTATCAATAATTGTATCTAAAAATTCATTACTGATAACACCTGAGTGATATTGCTTTTGTAGGCTTTTAATCAGTAGAATGTTTTTTCTAATTGTCGGAGCGACATTTTTAATGTGTTCGTAAACCATAATTGTGTGTTTTGTGTGTGTAAAAATAAATTGATAGACAAATTTAAAAAGACTTATTTAAATTATATAACTTTTGTTATCTTTTTTTTAATCTTTTTTAATATTTTCCTGAAATAGCCAGTAAAACCAGCTTAAATGCGTCTCTTTTATCCTGATCAGATACTAATCCTTTGTAATTATTTACCTCTGAAAACTGACTAAGTAAGACTTTTGCCGTTTCCTTAGTCATCTTTTCGCCCTTTTGTTTAGGACTTAACTCAATTACTTTGTAATTACATTTTTTTAGATAGTCACAAGTTAACTGACTGACTGCCTGATTCATACCTACGTTCCTTGACTTTCGGGCTACTATGTTTTTATTCCCTCGCATATCAAAACTAAGATTCTGCAAATTACTATTCTCTACACAAAATTGATATTCGCCTTCTGGAAGACTTGTAACGTAAAAAATAAAGTCAGTAAACTCCATGACTAAAAAGTCAATGGAGTTATCTGTAGTATCATGTAAGCAAAGAGCAAAGCCATTTTTTCTCATCGCTGGGTCTATTCCTATTATGACCATTCTTTTAATATTATAGGGTTGCGAGATTTATAACGCTCTAAGGTCTCAGCCAGTTGAAAGTCAAAACAAGTTATCTTTAGCCTCTTAGGTTCTTCAAACTTGTTAACCATTCTTTGTTCGTCTATCTCTATCATGATTTTTTTATCCCCTTTGATTTTTACGCTCGGAATAGTTGGTCTGTAAATCATTTGTGATTTGATAAATTCATCTTTTTTCATAATCTAATTTTGTTGTTTGTGGTTATCTAATAAATAAAGTTTTTTGTTTTTGGCAATTTTACAAATATGATTCCAGTAACCTTTCTCAGCATATCCGTTTAACTTTGCCCAATGGCTGTAATCTTTAAAACAAGCGCGTCTGTAATGCTTATTTAGAAATTTAGCATGGTCAATATAAGATTCATAAACAGAATCATACGCTCTCCATTTTATACCTTTGCGGTCTATAAAGTAATGACCGTTATAAGCGTTCTTATAGTATTTTATCCCGAAGTGATTATTAGAGTTTTTGGCGATGTTAGACTTACCGCCTCCAGATTCTTGAAGAGCCTGAGCTAATTGTATCGATACTGGCACTCCATAGACTACTTCACAAAGGTAAGCAATAGGGTAATATTTTTGACAGTATTCGCTTTGAGTTGTAGGTTCTAAAAATAGAATTAAAGCGATATGATAAAATAGATTCATATTAAAATAATTGTGTTTGATTGATATTTTTATTTTCAATTATTCCTAAAGCAGTTTGAAATATAGTTTTACCAGCTTCATAGTCAACAAGGTTTCTTGCCATTTTTACTATAGGTTGTTCTCCTTTATAATTTTTAAAATTATAATTGTGAAAATTACATAATGAATCTAACTCATTTTTTTCTTGAGATATTTTAAAACCTCTATCCCCTATTTCATTTGGAAGTTTAAAATTTGTCCAATATAAATGTCTACCTCTTTTTTGTGCAGGTATTAAAGGTTCATAATAAGGTATTACATTTTCAACAACAAATTTTCCGTGTTTATAATAATGTTGTAAAAACAATATTTCTTCGTATAATTTTAAATCTGGATATATTGGTTCTGTTATTGTATCATAATTAGAACTATTCCAATACCTTGCTCTGCTATGACTTGGACAAGGAGGTGAACTCCAAATAAAATCAAACTCTTTATAATGTTCTAATAAATATTGATGCGCATCAGCAACAATAACCGTATCATTTGGAAAACGTTCCTGGTATAACCTTGCAGCTTCAGGGTCAAGTTCAACCGCAGTTACTTCAATATCATTTTTAACTTCATTCCATTTATATCTATTACCACCTAAACAAGCATATAAGTTTAATATTTTCATTTTTGTAAAGTTTTAAGTTGACTAATAAGTAAACTTTGTAAAGAAATAATTTTACGTTTTATAGTTCTATTGTCAGGTTTAACCTTATTAAAGTGATACGTTTAATAACACCGATACCTTACTTTATTTTATGCGTACCCATTGAGAACCATCATTAACTAATATTGTATGTATTTTTTTATTGTTTATTAAAGTAATAGCTACATCAACAGCTTTGTTAAATGTTTCAAATACAGCAATTTCTTTAAGTTCACAACCAAATGGGTTATCGCTAATAAATTGAACTAATAAACGATTCATATATTATATTTTTATTTTATTACTTTAAAAATTCCCAAACGAATAGCTTAGTATAAATTACTTCAGCTTTTTGTTGTAGAGTCTGGTCAGCTTTATTCTCTAAACTTTTAAGTTGAAACCTTGCAGATTTGGCTTCATAAAAGTCTTCAAAGTTTCCAGCCGTTTTTCTTAACCTTTTTAAGACTATATCTTTTGCTTCTGACCAAAGTTGTCTTCTACGTGTTTCTGGAAGTTCGACTATTTTTTGGTCTACTAATATCTTTGCCCAATACATCCAAAGTTCATCCCAATGTTTATAGTCAAGTTGTAACCCTTTGCGCTTTTTTTCAAGTTGTTCTTTGAATTGAGCAATTACTTTTTGACGCGCTAAATAGTTTTTGTGTTCGACTTCATTCCAAAAAGTATCTCCAGCTACATTCTTTTCGTGTTCGCTAATTACTTTGTTCATTACGTTATTACGCTTAGACTTGTAAGCTGAAAGTATATCGCCAAGCATAGAGATATTAAATTGACCGTAATAGGCTTTCATATCGACCTTTTCAAACTTATTAGCCGATGCCATTTCAAATGCTTGTTTTATTTCTACTGCTCCCAGTTCACCATAGTAGTTATAAATAAACTGTATAGCTTCAACCATTACAGTCTCGTTAAATTCACTTTTGCGAATGCCACAATATAATTCAGCGCAAATTGGTAAAGCTATTGATAGTGATGATACAATATCATCTTTACTCATGTTTCGAATAGGACTTTCATATCCTATGATCATAGTTTTAATTTCAGACTTACTTTCGGAAAGTTTCTTCTGCACGTTTTCTAATGTTAGAAATAAAGAGTTCCCTACCTGCATCTGTGTTGGCATAGTTTCCTTTGTCATCGATTAATGGTTTTTGTGTTTGTGATAAATTATTTTCGATTTGGATTTGTGATTGTGTAAGATACTTCTCAAAATTTGATTTTCGGAATATGGTTTCTGGAATTAAGTATCTCATAAATTCAGTACTTTTCCATTCGTTGTACTTTGACTCAATAACTTTGATACATTCTTCCAGTGTTGAGCCATCCTCTAAACGTTCTTTGATTAACTTGTAAGGACCATAACGCAAAAGTAAAGATTTAGACTTAGGTATCTTATATTTTGCTTTGGTTTTTTCTGTAAGGAGTTCTAATATCTGACTGGTCTCAAAATAATACTTAACATCCTCAACTGATTCTAAATTTTCAGAAATAGAAATCTCTTTATATTCTTCTTTATTATTATATATACTTGTATTATTATTATTATAGTATTCTTTTGGGTAGAAGTTTTCTTCATACGGGGTAGAAGATTTCTTCATACGGGGGGTAGAAGATTTCTTCATACCCGATAGAAATAATTTTCTAAATGTACCGCTATTATTCTTAACTAATTGCACCTCGATATAACCGTTTTGAGACAGTTTATTTATCCATTCACTAATAGACCTATCAGATACATCATAAAGTTCTGCAAAGTATCCATTACTTGCATAACAGTATCCATCTTTTTGGGCCAATGCAGTTATCTCAGAATAAAGTAGTTTAGCGTTTGCTGGTAGGTTCTTATCATACCTTACATTTGCAGGTAGTATACCGTAGTAATTTGGTTGTTCTTTCATAAAAAAAAATTAGCCACTGCAAAACTTAGCGTAGTAGAGAATACACCAAGTCGCAATGGCTTAAAAAGGTAATTTATGCTAACTTATTATTTTAGTCTCTACTCCAAAACAATAAGGTTTTTTCTAATTATACCGCAATATAAGGCTTTATTTCAATAGTGCAAAGTTTTAACCCTTATTTTTAAAATAATTTTTTCTAATTAAACTTTGATACAAAGCCTCTTTACATTCCTCAATACTGTCATAGCTTCTATTGCTAATTCGAGAATCGCAAACCATACCTCGCGAGTTCTCACAATGGTAAACCCACTCACCAGAACTTAATTCAATCATTTCGATGTATAGGTTTTTACCTTTGATTATACCGATAAACTTGTATACTTTTTGATTATCGATTCCAGTATGAGAATAAACAAAAGGTATATTTTCAAAGTTACTAACCTCTAAGTTAAAATTAGTTTCATGCTTTACCTTTGTAAGTTTTTTACGATATGCTCTATGGTTAGCTGTAATCTTGTTAATCATAAATTTAGTGACATCATATTTTTTTATAATATCTACATAAGGTACAGCCTCTAAATAGTCTTTTAAAATCATATCCTTTACACTATCTGGGATAGTATCATATTTATTATAAGTTGGTTTTCTATAATTTTTAACAGTATCTCGTATGGTAGTTATACAAACATTATACTTTTCGACTAAAGTCTTAACTGGATACCCAGCTTTAAAATCAAAGATAACAGCATCTTTAGTTTCCTTACTCATGAATGTTTTTGGAGTGTGAACGCCTTTAAGTATTCGCGTAATGGAAAAGATACTTAACCCATGCTTCTTTGCTAACTGAGTATGTTTTAAACCTAACTCATAATCTTTTAAAACATCCTTTTTTATTTGTTCGTTAACTTTAATGTACATCTTCAAAGAATTTAAAATACCAACAAAGTAGAACCATTACTATTATGCAGAAAATTATATCAGCCATTTTTATTTTTGTCTATAAAGTTAATAATATCGATTAGCGTCTCTATACTTTGCGGATTTTTCTTTGCCCACGTTTTACGGAATCCGACATCTGTAATATCAATACTATTATAAAAGTCTTTTATTTTTATATTATTCTCTTTGCAGTATTCCATAACTTGGTCATAGATTAACTTTTTACTTTTTATATCTATCATAAAATATTTTTTAAAATTATTTTTTAATATCCATTACTTCTACTTTAATTAAATTTGATAATCTTATATCAACATCATTATTAATCCAATTTTCTTTATCTTTTATTGCACATAATTGTACTTGATATATATCATCTCCTATTCCAATTTCAGATATTGATGCCATTATATTTGAATCACCTGCATCTATATTCATTGAAAAAGAATGTAATTTTGTATACATAATAAATAAATCAAAAATCAATTCATTCATTTTTAGGTGAAAATTATCATAATTATCTTTAAACCCTTTTTCTTTTAACAATTGATAATATGCTAAAATCAATTTATCTTTAAATATATTAAATTCTTTATTTTGCATTTTAAGATATGTTTTATTTATGTTTAATATAATCCTATCGAAAAGTATTTATCTTTTAAAATAGGCGTGTTTTTGTAACGATTAGAACCTATGTTCTAATTCGCCCTCAATCCATTGTAACTGTCCGCTATTCAATTCGTACAATTGTGTAACTTTATCAAATCTTGAAAGGTCTTCAGCTATCCAGTCAACTAACTTATTAAGCTGTGCAGTTGTTTCGACTTTCTTTTTAACTGTCTTAGTTAATTGTTCTTTTTGGATAGGACTGTTATTGGCGTCAGTATCCACGTCAACTGAGATTTGTAGTAATGCACCAAGTGAATAACGCTTTGCATAAGTAATACCACCGCCTAACTCCTGAAGTGCATTTGTACCCTTGTTGCCGTTCATTGGATTGAATGGCATATTGGCACCGATAAACTGACCAGAAGCGTGATATAAAACAGTAGTCATATATTCCCCTGCTAATTGTTGTACCACTACCAAACCGCACTCAGATAATAATGGTCTAATCACGTTTAAAAGATTGTCTAAACTTACATACTGATTTCTTAAATGTTCGTTCTTTGCATCCTTCTTAAGACTGGCTTTGTCGAATGCAATTTGAAATTTTACCAATGCAGGAATCAGTTCCGTGATTTGTTCGCTCTGAAAATAATCAGATGTTAAGTGTGTTGTGTTCATGATTAAATTGATTTAATGTTATAAAGAATATAATTAACCCAGTCAGAGTGTACATCGTTAAACATATCGTTAATTTCAAGTTCAAACTGTCTATAAGATTGCATTCCTAAAATTTGAGCAACAAAGTCTACATTTTCAACCGCTACGCCATCGATATAAATTTCTTCGATAACCCAAAAATTAGGTTCAGCAGGTTCGTACCTTGTAGCTGGATAACCTTTTTCAAATTCAGCAGTAACTAATACTTCGTGTCCGTTTTCGATAAATTTGTGTGAGTGCATAATGTGTATTTAATTAAGTGAAAAAAATTGATTTAAAACTATATTTGAAAAGTCAAAAATTGATATATCTAAAATCAGTAAAGCATCATCGACATCTGGGTAAAAAATTCCATCTACATGAATACTTTGAAAGTCAAAAGTATGCTTGTCATTCTTTGGATTGTATTTGTGTTTTAACTCCATTGTGACCTGACAATTATTGACAAAAAAATTAAAAATCATTGCAGTACATTTGTAGTTCGTAGTATTCAGCTTCTGTCATTTCTGAATAGTAAGCCTCAATCTCTAACTGGTGATATAATTCTTGAAGTTGCTCTTCTGTGTATTGCGTTTCCATGACCGATTGTTTAAAAGTGTTCACAAATTTAAAAAGACTTTTCATATAAACAAAACTTTTGTTATCTTTTTTAAAAAAATAAATAAAAAAAAGGATAGCCTTACGGGGCTACCCTCTCAATTAAACATGGTCTATTCCTATATTTCTTTATCTTCGTTCTTATTCTTTAAATCATTCTTTATATCATTAGCCTTTCCTATCAATTCTTTTAGGCTCTGGAAGATACTTTTACCTCTGACAATAGTATAACTTTCATCAATAGAAGTAAACTCGATAAAAATGAAAATTAAAGTTAAGGCTTTTGTTAAAAAATAATCAATATTTACAAAAGTTTTTACAAATTCATTTAAAATAAATTTATCCATTAAAAAAAACAATACTATAAGTGCGACATAGGTTATTGACTTTTGAACTAAGCCTACTCTTAACTTTTTAGATGTCCATTTAACACCAGTTTTTTTAACCCTCCAGTAAGCAATAACCGTATCGAATAGTATAAAACTTATAACAGTCAATACTACACCATGAATAGGAGCAAAGAATGTAATCAAAGTCAATAATACCGTATGAAGTACGCTCAAAATATCGTTTAATAATTTCATTTCAAAAGTCTATTTATATAATTGTTGTATTGTATCCCAAATCAGTAAAAACTTGCCACATATAGTTTAGAGCAGTTTCTAAAGATTGTGTTTCAGTTTCGCTGATTACAAAATTGTAAGTAGTATTTTTTACATCTGTATCAATAGTCTTACCTTCCAAGAATAAATCATGGTTAAGATAAGTATTATAAGTGACAGTCAAAGAACCATCAAGATTACATATAAAAACTATTCTCACATAAAGAGAATCCAATTCGATATTTGACCCTTTAATCAATATCGGTGTAGTATTTGTTTGTTTTGTTAGTAGTAAAGCCATATTAGTCTAATCTTTTATATTTTAAAATTGTTCCTTTAAAAGTTCTCGCAGTTGTTGCGCCTGAGTTCAAAGCAAATTGAAATTTAAAAACTCCGTTTGAAGTAGCATAAAAACCAAAGTCTATTGTAGCCGTTACAATTCCAGTTCCACTTGGTATAGTTCCAGTATTTTGTCCAATTACAACACTATTAGTTACATTCGCAGCAGTTGCAGAAATTACAGTAACAGTTCCTGAATTAGTAGCATTTCGACAGACTGCATTCCCTACACCAGTCATAGTACCTGCACTAACTGCAAAGCCAAATTTATAATCATTTGTCGAACTATCTGAAGCCGTAGCTAAAACCATTTGAATCATATAACTTCCACCAGCGACTACACTAAATTGTAGTTCAGAGTCATCAGTCAAGGTTGCATTATTTACGTTTTGATTTGCACTTTTTACGATTATATCCCAACCTTCTGATGTTTTATTTTTCCAAAGCTGAGTTGAACTTTCATAAGTTAGTACATTATTATTTGCAAGTGTCAAAGGATTTATACTCACATTGTGTAGTTCATTCAATTCATAACCATTGTCAATTTTAACATAGATTTTGCCATTGATAGCGTGAGCATATTCAACATATCCTATCCTTACTTCGTGAATTGGTGCTGTAGGTTTAACGTTTGTTATTGCACCAGCAGTAGTTCCACTAAGATACAAAGTATCTCCATCGTTCCAAGTCTCACCTTGCAAAGACCCAGTTGTATTGATATTAGTTACCTGACCGACTGAACAAATAAAGCCTTCCTGATTTACTGCTATATTTTCACAAACAACACCAAGTGTACCTGCACTATTAGCATCGTTATCTGCTTGTGCTTTTTTTACTGCTAACCTTTGCCCTTGTGCGCCTGAAACAATTACAACTTCATAACCTGCCTTTGTTAGCGGAACTAAAGGTGAAGTCTTATTAACTACTCTTGTATGAAGATGCTGACCTAAATTTGAAATTGTAGTTCCACCTTTTAAACCTAAGTTTAAAGTTCCTAAAGTATCATACCAAACAAGCTGACCAACTCCAGCTGTGTCAGTAGTCGCTAAGTTAAAGTCTATTTTATCAACGTCAACAATATCTAAATTATTAGCACTATTGCCTATTGATAAAACACTCGCTAAGTTTTGACTGCCACCGCCCCCACTTAACTCAAAAAAAAAAGAGCTACTAAGTAGAGTAACTAAAGCATAAGCGTTACCGTTAAAAGGAACTGCTGCAGCGGGTTCTATTTGAGTGTTATCTATCTGGTCAGCAAATAGTGTAGTCCATTGATTCATTCCATATTTGATGATAATCTCATTTGAACTAACAACATCCAAAGCGTTAACCATTACAAATACCTTAACGATGTTTCCAGAGTTATCTGTCAAAACTACGTTACCAGTTGACTGTTTTACTATATTCATTTTAGTATAATATTATATTTGTAGAATTGTTTTTTCGCGTTCTGCAAGTTCTGCAATAGAACCCTGCTCTTAAAAAATAACCGCACTCATGACCATAACCGCAACCGCAGTTATCGTCACTCTCACAGCTATGGCAATCGCAATGTTTAGAGTCAAACAAAGGCAAAGTAGTCTTGTTATCACAAAGATATTTTTCTATTAAAGGTTTTAAATTATCTATTTTCTGAAGCGTGTTATCCTGCATGAATTTAACCGATGCTAAACCGCCATTAGAAGCAAACTCACTATCGTTAGTAAAGATACCCTTAGAACTAACTTGAAATGTTAAATAGGGCAAAGCCTCGTAATAAATAACATAACCTAAGTATCTTAAAACGTAGGTAGTCCATAATGCTTCATAAGCTGCATTAGTAGGGAATTTTAAAACTATTGGCCCAGCATCAGGATTATAATTACTCACTAAAGGATTTTGATTTAATACCATGTCATCGTATAAATCCTTTTTTAGTATAGGCAAAATGAAACGCTCTTCAGCACTTTGTATATGTGGACTGATTATGTTAATATCGAATCTCGTATTAACTGGAGCGGCTCTATAAATGCCAGTATTGACTACTTCTTGCGGTTTAATTAAACTCATTATTCTCCTAATGTTTGTTCAGGTAAAGGTTGTGTATCTAAGCCAGTATTTTCTTTTTGTAAAGGTTGGAATCCTAACTCTGCTCTTTGCTCATCCATTGTTAAAACCGACTTAATATCTAAGTCACCAGCAAAAGAGACTGGCATAGGTTTAGCAATATCCAAAGCAATATTAGTCCAATTCTTACCAAAGAATTTACCAGCATCTTGTATAACTGGATTCAAAAACTTAGTCAAAAATAATCTTTGATTTGGTCTGATAACAGTATTGTAAACAATGTCAAACTCAGAACGAATTTGTTGATTAGAACCTAAACTACCAGATGTTCTCAAACCAGTTAAACTCATAGTCCATCTGTGAGCAGAAATAATAGCTTGTTGTGCAATAGTCTGTAATTGCATAAATTCGCCATCATAACTGTTATTTAAGATTTGTACATCTGATTTATAAGAGTTATCTCTTAAAGCCTGAATGAACATCTTAGAATTGTTACCGGTACCGGTAAAACAATCTCTCATTGCTCTGACTACTTCTTGAGCCTCTTCTTGGTTTGTACTTCCATAAAGAGAAATGATAGCACTTGGAGTAAAACCGTTTTCAAATTTACTTTGATTGAACTTAGGAATACGATATTCCAATTCAGACCATATCTTAGCACTTACCCAGTCAGGGATTCCCCAGTAAACCAATGTAGGTTCGTAATTCTTTAAATGTATAATAGATTTTTCCACGTTATCGAATTTCTCAAAGTGTGGAAATAAAGGAATATCAATAGGTTCTTTTGGAGTGATAACATAGTGCTGCTCAAACTCAGAACTGATACCTATATGAGTAGGATAAAGTTCATCCTTTGCCGCCTTCTTAGGTCTACACCATGTAATCGGTAGTAAGCGCATTGTATATTTAAGCGTCTTACCTACTTTGATTCTTTGCAATTCAATAAAAGCATTTCCAAAACTTGCAAAGTCTTTGAATATCTTAGCACTCAGTTCTTCAATACTCTCATTCTCAAAATTGACATTAGTCAAAAAGTCATTTATTTCCTGCTCTTGCTGAATAGTTATTGTTTGGTTCTCTAATCTTTGTTCTTTAAGGCTTGATAAGACAGATAGTGAAGAAGCAGGTACAGAATAAAAGCCGTCACCAAGTGAATAATTTACTTTTTGCTGAATGATTGAAGCTGTTGTTGGCGAATTGTTACAGATAGCCTGAATCCTATCTAATCGCCAAAGGTCGTACGTATTAAATGGTAAATACTCTACGACCGTAGTATCGAGAAATTCCTTTGTAGGTTCTCTAAATATATCATCAACTAAAAAAGGGCGAACCCCAAGTTGAACACCAGTCCACGCGTGTACTTTGTTCGGGGTTGGAGGGTTCACGTTGGGTCTATTCGCCCTCAGATTTGATTTCTTCATATTCCAAATTATCGACTTGTTTGTTTTTTACTTTTTTTTTGTCCACAATTATAGCCTCATGACCCAAATGGTATAAATGCTCTAATTGTTCTTGAGTTGCATCCTTTAAGTTAACCTTAAATTTTGAACAAACAACAAAACCGTTAAGGAATTTTTCATCTACTTTAAACATATCTTTAAAATTTTAAAAAGGGGGTTTTAACACCCCCTCCGATATATAACGAACAAAGCAAGAGATTAAACTGGAATAACTACAGCAGGGTCTACTGGCCATGCTAATGCAGTACCACGAGATACCAAAGTGATAGAAGCTTGGTTCTGGTCATTGATAGCAGTACCAGTTGTAGTTTCAAACGCTGTTAATTGAGCAGGGAAATGAACACCGTTATTGCTCAAAGATTGAGGAACACCCCAAATCCATCTTGAACCATTGTTTTCTTCGTGAATAACCACGAATCCACAACAACACGCTTTAAGTTCATCGATAGCATCTTTCACATCCTGAGAGTGACAAGGGAATACACCAGTCAAAGTTTGAGTAACAACTGTATTACAGTTTACTCTTTCACCAGCTTCAACCCAGCTACCAGTTTCTTGGTAAGGAGTGAACTCATAAAATTTAGCTACACCATTCATAGTGATAGCTGTTAATTCACCAGAAGTAAATGTAAGTGAAGTTATGTCTCCGATAGATGCCAACCAGAATTTATTTAAACCGCCTGAGCAACTTGTAGAACAACTAACACTAACACCTGAAGTTAAACAACTCATATATATTTAGTTTATTATTATTAAAGAATATAGGAGGGTATATTTCAACCCTCCATTTTTTTAGTATGCTACAGTAATCAATTCGTTATGCTTATAGTTGAAGCCTAAGTAGAATTTGATTTTAGCTTTTAATTTTTCAGTTTCCCAATCCTGCCAAGCCTGAACTTGGTTAAGTGGAGAAGTAACATCAGTACCCATAACTAAGTTGTCTCTCTTAGTGTAAAGTACATAGTTAGCATCATTGATTCCCTGATAAGCTGAAGCGTAACCTTGCCAATCGTACATTGGCTTAACTTCGATACCATTGAATGTCAATCTGGAAGTTCCGTTCATTAACAATTCTAAGTGCATATTAGAAGAAATACCGTTGTTTTGTAGGTCAACTAAGTATTGTCTGTAAACGTTAGCAGAAACTAACATCACCTTTTCAGCTTCAGGAACTGCACTCAATACGTTAGAAGCATTTTCCCAAACAGCTTGAAGTAAGTCAATACCATCACCAGCTCCCAAAGGAACACCAGAGTTTGAGTTGATATAAGGTACTAAGTTAAGAGCAACCAAGTTAGGAATGTAAACAGACCACATACCATCTACGATATTGACATCGTTGTTAGCACTTGACTTGTCACCAAAGAAAGAAAGAAGTAGGGCTTGTTTACGAACCGCTTGTTGCATTCTTAGTAACAATAAGTCCATAAAGATTGTACCTTCAAGGTTATCAATCTGAGTTCCTTTTTTAAGCAATTGCTTGTAAACTGTATCTTTAAATTCATCAAAACAAAGTTCAACATTTGCCTTTACAAATTCAGTTTCAATACATCTTTCAAAGATAGACATACTACCTTTTGGAGTCCAACCACAACCATCGCCTAATTGTAGGATATTTTCCATTGCACCTACATAACCGATATTTTGCTTCTTGTTAACAAGTAACATAGTATCAAAAATCTCATCAACTTCAGCATCAAAGAATACTGGTTTTAGTAAAAGTTCTTGAGCCTGCTCACCAATCAAATTGATATTGAACTGACCGTTTTCATATATAGCCATAATATTATTTTTAAGTTTTAAGAGTTAATTAAATTAAGCTAAAGTGTAATCTATAGTGATATTATAAGCTGTAGCATTAACACCATCACTATTGATAGTAATTGTACCATCATAACTTCCAGCTGCACCAGAAGAATCAACTGTTCCACTTAGAGTTACTGTTTGGTTAGGATAAACAACACCAGCAAAAGCAGGTAAAGTAAAGCTAAGTACATCAGCTGTAAAAGACACAGAACTGATAGTCAAAACAGAAGCACCAGTATTTCTGAATACTACGCTGAAAGGTTCAGTAGTACCACCATCAGGGAATGTACCTAAGTCATAAGAACCACCATCAGCAATTGCAGTTGTGCCATCAACTTCAAAAGCGGCAATTCTCGCAGCGTAAAGAGTAGTTGTGTCAACAGTAACAGTACCTGCAAATGATAAGTAAGGGAATGTATACTCAACCATACAAGGGCAGTTAACAGAAGCATTTTCGTTAACCTCAATTACTACAGATACAGTCCATGTAACAGATACATCTAAGTTAGAAACATCTACTGATAAATCACCTACAGTACCAGTTCCAACAGCAGTAGCGAAATTTCCTTGTCCATCAGTTACTACTACCTTCACATAACGTGAATCAATAGAAGAAGTAGGAGAAGAAAAATCGATATCAAAAGTTTGACCCATACCGTTATAACTGTATTCAGCTACTAATGGTAATTCAGTTCCACAACATCCGCTTTTTTCAATCTTTAGGATTTCAGCGTTTGCAGGATTAGCTAAAGGGTTAGTTCTTGTAAAGAAGAATTCTTGACTATTTCCCTCTGCATAAAAGTTTTCTTTATTAAAAGCCATTTTTTTAGAGTTTATTTATTTAACAATGATTTGATAAACGAAGACGCCTGAATAATCTGGTCTTGAGTAAATTTATTCTTAACAGATGTTCCTGCGCTTTCAGATTTGTAACTAATTTTAGCAAATGCTTTAGCTTGAGCCTCTTCAACTTCTTTAGTTTTTTCCTCAATAACTACCTCTTTCTCTTTCATGCCATGCTCCAAAGATTTTACCTTTTCTTTCATTGTAGCCATTTCGGTAGACATTGCTTCTTTTTCAGCTTCAAGTTCAGCTATTTTCTTTCTAAAGTATTCGATTTTCTCTTCTGGAGTGTAATCGTCAAAACTTTTTTCGATTTCAATTTCCATCTCTTCCGCCTTTGGCTCTTCAATAACTGTCATATCTTTCTCTTCGACAATTTCAGCTTTGAAACCAAAAACAGACGCGATGTTTTGAAGTAGACTTTTTTTGTCGTTCATACTGTTTTTAATTTTAGGAATGTTTTTAAATTTAGATTCAGCGCGTACTTTATTAAATACCGCCTCGTAACTTTTATAATCAGGTATTTGTGCTTCATCCATAATGTAGTCTGCGAATCCATAATCGACAGCCTCTTCAGCCGTTAACCATGTTTCTTCCGACATCATATTTCTTACATATGCTTTAGTGTCCTCAATACTATTATTGATTAACTTGCCTTTACTTTCCATTTGAGCCGTGTAGATGTTAACCATTTGTTCATCCACTCTATTAAGCAAGTCGACAGTCTTTGATATTTGCTTTGCGTTACCTTCAGCACCAGACCATGCTGAGTGAATCATAAAAAAGCTATTAGATGTTAGCACCTTTTCATCCGCTGCTAAGAAAACAACAGTTGCTGCACTTGCAACAATACCGATTCCCTTTGCCGTAGTCTTACCTTTGTAGCTACTAATCATTGCCGCCATAGTCAAACCCTCAAAGTAACTACCGCCTTCCGATGCAATATTAAAAGTAACATCTAAGCCATTAGCGTTTTCAAGTTCAGCTTTTAAACTTTGAGCATTAGCTTCTGTATATTGGTCTATCGCTCCGATTATGTCTATTTCTGTCATATTCTTTACCGCTTCTTTGTCTATTTGTTCTGATTTTCTTATTGCCCAGTCTACACCTTCAGTACCGCCCCACGCATCCCACATCAAACCGCCACAACCCTCTTCATATGGTACATCCTTATTCTGTCTATGTCTATTGAATGATGCCATACGTTTAACTGTATCCGCTGAGATTCCTTCTCCTTTTGCTAATTGGTTCGCTCTCGCCCAACCGACTGGAGTGCCACAGTTATTCTTATTATCTGTTTCCTCTCTAAACTTTAAAGCGCGTTTAGCATTCTCACTTGCAGCCTTTGGATAGTCATTATAAGTATCAGCCATAGTACAAAATTATATTTGGCTTATTCTAAAAAATAATGATTTGTATAAACACAAAAAACCCCTGCAAAAAACTTGCAAGGGCAATCACTAAAACACAATGGAAAATTAAATCTTATCTATCTCTTCTCTGACTCTATGCCAGTAGTCTAATTTTGGAAAAAAATTGAATAATGAAGTCGAATAAGGATTTGTATCAATAACCAAGTCAACTGCTATAATTGCATTTTGTTTGGCAATCATAGTACAAAGTATCTCACAACCGCAATCAGTATCCTCGTTCATTAAAACGTTCTTATAAATTGCTACTAATTGGTTAGCTTTATCTTTTGCGGTCATATTCCAAAGATAGTTTTAAAGTCATCGGGAAAGCTATCAAAAGCATCTTTGACATCGTTGCTATTATCAGCCTCTATTTTGTGGAATATTATCTTATCCTTAATAACCTTCTTTGCATCAACTGAGTCTTTAGCATATACTTCGGTCTTCATTTTTTTACCGTATAGTTCAAAGTATACCGTGTACTTCTTAGCCATTAGTCTAAAGGTTTTTTATGGAATAAATCAAATATTTGTTCTTTATGCTTACCCCAATACATTCCGCAGTCAATTTTAATCTTATCGCCTTTGGTCTCATTTACATAAAATGGAACATTAGCAAAGTAAGATTGTCGGTAAGCGTTATCGTTTGCCGTAAATCTGTAGCATTGTTTTTTAACTGGGCAACCAGTACCTTTACATTTAGTTATGTCTGCCATTATATTTTTAAGTCTTCAAATAGTTTAAACATTTCTTTGTATTCGCATTCTTTACGAGTAACCATTAGCGCATCTGGAAAGTCCATTTTCCACAAGTGAAAGAATAACTTCTGTTGGTCTTTATCCTCGTAGACAAACATAACTCTATACATGACCTTATCATTTACGATAGCTATCTCACAATAAGCCGTGTCGAATGGTAAGATACTAAAATAATCTTTCTTTAACAAGTGTGGGTTTTCAGTAGAAGTAACCTGAATACAGTAATAGTTTTTTTGTGACTGTCCAAAGGTTACAACCGAAGTTAAAAGTAGTAGGGCAAAAAGTGTGTTTTTCATAAAAAGTGTGTTTGATGTGTGAAAAAAAAATTATGCGTTACTGTCGCATCCCAGTTATTTTAGTAAATTTCAAATTCAGATTTTATAAAACCATTACCGTTAATTACTATTTGTTTTCCATTTTTTAAAATCTTAGTATCAAAATATTCTGTCATTTGTTTTCCATAAAAAGTATAAGTTAATTTAACTATTTGAAACGCTATGCAACCTTCTTCTTTTTGATATTGTGTAGGCACTTCTGTTTTTTGTAATTTTTCTATTTTAATAGCTGTGTTCATGATTGTGTTTGTTTGTGTGTTAATGATGTATCAAAATTAAGGGTTTTTTCTTAATTACCAAACTTTTGTTATCTTTTTTTTTAAAAATATTTTAAAATTCTATTTTGTTAGGGTGAAAGTACGCGTAGTGATTAGCCAAAATACTATAAATACCTTTCACATCTAAAGGATAATCTTTTGCCATTTGCTCAACTGCCTTCTGTTTAGAACCGTATTCCTCTAAGTATTCAGGATATTTAAAGATGATAACATACCGATGGACTATTGACTGCCTGACAATATTATGCCGTATCAAATAGCTTATAACATTCTCAATACTTACATCTTGTTTTTTACGTTCTAAGGTTTCGACTATCTCACCTTGTAACATATCAATAAAATTATTATTGCATCGTTTCCTTCTCTTACTATTGACATTGTCTACCATTCGTGAACTACGTTTTTGAAGTAAGCAATAACTTTACCGATACATGAACCGCAAGTAATATCCTGCTGAATTTTACCCTGCACGGATTCGCCTTTTCTAATAGTATAGATAAACCGATAGTAGTAATTGAATAAGGTCTGTCTGTCTTTAATAGGCATATAGAGCGCACTTTTGTTACGCTCCATTATACCCTTAATCTCTTCTCGGAATTGTTCTGGAATCTCTCTGATATACATAGTTAAAATGTTGAATTTGCTTTAATCGTTTTTTTATCATTTCTACCCTTTTCGACTTCATAGTCTGTGGTCGCTGTATAAACAACCGTTAACCTATCTATTCTTTGATTTGTGGCCTTTACCATTTCATCCATTAGGTTAACTCTCATTTGCTCTGAAGCGATAGTATTATTTGCATTTGAGATAAGTGAAGTAGGCGCACCAACTAAGCCACCGTTCGCAAAGTTTGGAATCTGCGCTCTCTTTAATGAAGCATATCCAATTCGCCTTTGTTGACTTTCGTTAAGTACAATTTCGCCAGTCTTTAAAGTTGCCAGTACATTGTCACCATTCGACAAAGGTTTAATATTACCTCTATTTGTAACACGACCACCGTTAGCGAATTGAACTATCTCATCGCCCTTACCAACAACACCACCCTTTGCCAAAGGTTGAGCAGCGATTACTGCCGTTTGAGCCGCACCTGCAATTCCAGCGATAACCCCAGCGATGATATTTGGAGCTGGTGGTGTAGCCAATGCAGAAGAAACCGCCAAAGCCGTATTGATAA
>Ga0247723_1000604_pt1 | contig 23962 bp, 40 predicted proteins | sample MSEWelMarce5H_FC_FD_189079 | JGI IMG/M metagenome (GOLD analysis project Ga0247723, IMG submission 189079) | Subsurface sediment microbial communities from gas well in West Virginia, United States - MSEEL Well Study Marcellus 5H_FC | ecosystem: Environmental > Terrestrial > Deep subsurface >... | reverse complement strand
CATAGAAACACCCCCCGGTAAGGAGTCTCAACCTCCTCCAGTTTTTGTGCTACAGTGGTACATCTTCCCGTTTACTCGGTGCCTATGATTAACGTAACGCCTACTGCGGAACACCCTGTTCCGTTCGACATGTCCGATGAGCAGCCCAAGACTCATGCGGATAGCGTAGCCATTGCTGTGAATACCGCTGACCTGATTGCTCAGCTAGGTGGAAGCATTGACTACGACGACAATGACCTAGAAGCTGCGAAGAAGCTCATACTAGGTGAGGGGAAACCCGAGAAGCCTAAAACGCTGGCCATATCCGCGCAAGCCCAAGCCACATCGGTACTCATCAAGCAGTTCGACTACACGGCCTTTGCCGATCAACTGCAAGCGCGGAACTTCATCACCAACCGCCTGATAGAGATAGCAGCGTGCGGAGACACGAAACATGAACTCAAGGCGTTAGAACTGCTAGGTAAGCACAGCGACATCGGCCTCTTCACCGAACGCAGCGAGATTCATGTACACCACACCACGTCCGTAACACTTGAGAACAGCATCAAGGAGCGGGTCAAACGCCTGCTCAATGCCGAGGCCACAGACATAACCCCCCTAGACGACCTTGACCTCCAGCTTGGGCCAGCGGAACCGTTCCAGCCCGTAGAGCCAGAGCAAGAAGAACAGTCAGAGGTCCAAACCGGTGAGTGAAATCTCCCTCAAAGACATCGAAGCCCTGATTGACTCGGGAAAACTGACCGAGAGCGACCTCCGTGTGCTCGAAGCGCAGCTAAACAAGCTGGAGAAGCTCAAAGAAAAAGAACTTTGTAGCACAAGATTCATCAAATTCGTCGAAAAAGTCTGGCCTACGTTCATTTCTGGGGCCCACCACAAGAGAATGGCCAATGCGTTCGAGCGCGTAGCCCGTGGAGAGTGCAAAAGGCTCATCATCAACATGCCCCCACGGCATACCAAGTCAGAATTTGCGTCGTATTTGCTCCCGGCGTGGTTTTTGGGGCAGTTTCCGGGTAAAAAAGTCATCCAGACATCACACACTGCTGAATTAGCCGTGGGTTTTGGTAGGAAAGTGCGTAACTTGGTCGATTCCGACGTGTACCACGAGATTTTTCCTGAACTGCACCTCCAAGCGGACTCGAAAGCGGCTGGCCGGTGGAACACCAGCAAGGGTGGAGACTATTTCGCTATCGGTGTGGGCGGTGCGGTGACCGGTAAGGGTGCCGACATCCTTATTATTGACGACCCGCACTCAGAGCAAGAGGCGGCGATGGCCGCTAGCAACCCAGAAGTGTATGACAAAGTGTACGAGTGGTACACGTCAGGCCCGCGTCAGCGTCTCCAGCCCGGAGGCTCTATTGTTGTGGTGATGACCCGGTGGTCTCAACGGGACTTGACAGGTCAGGTATTGCGTGCAGCCGCTGCGCGTAGCGGTGAGGAGTGGGAGGTCATCGAGTTCCCGGCCATCCTGCCCTCGGGCAATCCGCTGTGGCCGCAGTTCTGGTCTATCGAGGAGTTGGAGGCGCTGCACAAAGAGTTGCCCAACGCCAAGTGGCAGGCGCAGTACCAGCAGAACCCGGTGGGTAACGAGTCAGCTATTGTGAAGCGAGACTGGTGGAAGTGGTGGGAGAAAGACGAGCCGCCCCAGTGCGAGTACATCCTCCAGACATGGGACACGGCGTTCGAGAAGAACAACCGGGCCGACTACTCCGCTGGGACGACGTGGGGGATTTTCAGCTTGGACGAGGACAAGCAGAACAAGAACATCATCCTGCTCAATACCTACAAGAAGCGAGTTGAGTATCCCGACCTTAAACGCGACGTGTTAGCAGAGTATAAGGAGTTTGAACCCGACGGCGTGTTGATTGAGAAGAAGGCGTCAGGTGCGCCTCTTATATATGACCTCCGGGCGATGGGCATACCTGTGCAGGACTACACGCCGGGTAAAGGCCAAGACAAGATTGCTCGTCTCAACGCAGTATCAGACATAATCGCCTCGGGAAAAGTATGGGTGCCACAAACACGGTGGGCGGAAGAGTTGGTCGATGAGATTGCGGAGTTCCCGTCCGGGCAGCACGACGACTTGGTTGACGCTACAACGCTGGCGCTTATGAGGTTCAGGCAAGGTGGGTTTCTCCGACTGCCCAGTGACGAGCCGGAAGAAATTCAGTATTTCAGACGCCGCAACGAGCGGTTCTATACGGTCTAACGCAAAGGAAAGAATATGGCTACGAGTTCAATGGATAAATCCCTGTACCAAGCACCTGTGGGGCTGGCCGAGATGATGGACGCACCGGACATCGAGATTGAGATTGAAGACCCGGAGTCCATGAGTATTGACATGGGGGGCGTAGAGATTGACCTCAAACCCCAGAAAGCAACCGCCGAAGACTTTGATGCGAACCTAGCCGACTTCATGGACGACTCGGAGCTTGGTGCTCTGGGTAATGACTTGGTCGATGATTTCGTCAAAGACAACATGGACCGTAAGGACTGGATAAAGACCTACATCGAAGGGCTGAAGCTACTGGGCTTGAACTACGAAGAGCGCACAGAACCGTGGCAGGGTGCATGTGGTGTGTTCCACCCGATGCTGACCGAGGCAGTTGTGCGGTTCCAGTCCGAGGCAATGATGGAGACCTTCCCGGCAATGGGCCCGGTGAAGACGCAGATTGTTGGGGCTATCGATCTGCTTAAAGAAGAAGCAGCCGCACGCGTGCGCGAGGACATGAACTACCAGCTTACCGAGGTAATGTCCGAGTACCGCCCGGAGCACGAGAAGATGTTGTGGTCACTGCCGTTGGCAGGCTCTGCGTTCAAGAAGGTCTACTACGACCCGAGCAAAGGTCGTCAGATGGCGATGTTCATCACCGCCGAGGACATCGTGGTGCCGTATGGGGCCAGTAGCTTGGAGACTGCCGAGCGGGTCACGCACGTCATGCGTAAGACCAAGAATGAAGTGTTGAAGCTGCAAGAGGCTGGGTTCTACAGCGACGTGGACCTCGGGGAGCCGTCACTGGAGCTTGATGACATCGAGAAGCAGAAGGCTGAAGAGCAGGGCATAACGGCCTTGCAGGATGATAGGTTTCGTTTCCTTGAGATGCACGTTGACTTGGACTTGGCTGGGTTTGAGCATGTAAACAAGAAGGGTAAGCCCACGGGCATCGCGTTGCCGTACGTGGTGACCGTTGAGAAGTCCACCCGTCAGATTGTGGCCATACGACGCAATTGGTACGAGGATGATGCGCTCCACACCAAGCGCCAGCACTTCGTGCACTACCAGTACATTCCGGGATTTGGGTTCTATGGATACGGGTTAATCCACTTGATTGGTGGCTACGCTCGTAGCGCCACGATGATTCAACGTCAGTTGATTGACGCAGGTACGTTGTCGAATCTGCCCGGTGGTCTGAAGTCCCGTGGTCTGCGTATCAAGGGTGACGACACTCCCATCCAGCCCGGTGAATTCCGTGACGTGGATGTACCGAGCGGGTCTATCCGGGACAACATCCTGCCCCTGCCGTACAAGGAGCCAAGTCAGGTTCTGTTCGCGCTGTTCCAGAACATCGTCCAAGAAGGGCGGGCGTTTGCATCCAGTGGGGACATGAACGTCAGCGACATGAGCACTAACGCTCCGGTGGGTACAACTCTGGCTCTGCTGGAGCGCACTCTGAAAGTGATGACGGCTGTTCAGGCCCGCATCCACTACTCCATGAAGCAGGAGTTCAAGCTTCTCAAGGTCATCATTGCCGACTACACACCGGATGAGTACGAGTACGACCCGGTTGATGCGACCCGCCGAGCAAAGAAAGAAGACTATGACGCCGTGGATGTCATCCCGGTCAGCGACCCAAATGCCGCGACGATGGCGCAGAAGATTGTGCAGTACCAAGCTGTACTCCAGCTTGCACAGTCAGCCCCGCAGCTTTACAACTTGCCTCTCCTGCACCGCCAGATGATTGAGGTCTTGGGCATCAAGAACGCCGAGAAGCTCGTGCCAGTAGATGAGGATGCAGTGCCGACGGACCCCATACAGGAGAACCAGAACATGCTGATGGGCAAGCCGGTCAAGGCGTTCATAGAGCAGAACCACCAAGCGCACATTCAGGTGCACATGTCTGCGATACAGAACCCCAAGATTCAGCAGATGCTACAGATGAACCCCGCAGCCCAAGCCATCATGGCCGCAGCTATGGCACACGTCAACGAGCACGTTGCGTTCGAGTACCGCAAACAGGTTGAGATGGCGATGGGCATGGCCTTGCCGTCTGAAGAGCAGAACAAGCAGGTGTCTCCTGAGTTGGCCGACCAGATTGCAATGTTGGCTGCGCAGGCGTCCCAGCAACTACTCCAGCGGGACCAGCAATCAGCCCAGCAGCAGCAGGCTCAGCAGAAGATGCAGGACCCCGTGGTCCAGATGCAGATGCAAGAACTCCAGCTACGTCAGCAGGACCTAGAGCTTAAAAAACAAAAGCAAGCAACAGACGCCGCAGCCAAGGCCGACCAGATCGAGATTGAGAAGTCACGCATCGCAGCCCAGAAGGAAATCGCGGCTATGCAGACAGGCGCTACCGCAGCCGCTGCACGGGACAAGGTTCAGAAACAGCAGCAGACCGATGGCATGCGTATGGGCGTGGAGATTGCCAAGCACAAGGCCCAGCTAACAGCGCAGAACGCACAACGTATGGCGCAGCGCAGCCAGCCCCAGCAACAGAAACAACCACCTAAGAAAGGGTGAACATGGACAACGACCGGGTACTTAACTACCTTGCGAATGAGATTGAGAAATTACGTACCGACCAAGCTGCATTTCTAGCTTTGGGTCGAGCAAACGATTTTGCCGAGTATCGGCATGTCTGTGGAGTCATCCGGGGTCTGACTCATGCGGAAACCATCGTTAGAGACCTCGTGCAAAGACTGGAGAAAATTGATGACTGAATTTGATGTCGCCGCTGTGGACTTGTCTGGCATTCTTAATACGAGTGCAGAAGACAAAGCTAAGCAGTTGCCTGACCCTAAAACCTTTCAGCTACTGTGCGTTGTCCCAGAGGCCATGGAGGAATATGCGGAAAGCGAATCGGGAATTCTTAAGTCTGCCCAAGTGATGCACTATGAAGAAGTACTGACCCCAGTATTGTTTGTAGTCAAGATGGGCCCCGACGCGTTCCAAGACAAAACTCGATTCCCTAGTGGGCCTTCGTGTGCACTGGGCGACTTCGTTATTGTCCGACCCAATTCAGGCACCCGCTTGAAGATTCACGGGCGTGAGTTTCGGCTCATTGCAGATACCTCAGTCGAGGCAACAGTTGAAGACCCAAGGGGCATATCGAGAGCAACATGAAAACATGTTCTTCATGTGGGGTAGAAAAACCCGTAGACCAATTTGTAAGGGCGCAATGTAAGCCTTGCCGTAACCAAAAAATTATGGCGTGGCGCAAAGCAAACCCGGACAGATGTAGGGCTGCAAAGCAAAAGTACTACGCTTCGGATAAAGGTAAAACGCAGAAACGTAAAGAAGACGCCGCATACGCAGTGTCCGGGGGTAAAGCCCTTTCTGAACGTAAACGTGCGGGGCAACCTGTATCTGAAGCCAGAAAACAAGCCAGACTTCGGTATCAACTGATGCGCCGGTCTGGTGAAAAAGCACTTAACCCGTTTGATGCTTGGGTATTGAAAGAAGCTGTCGAACTTGCCCGGTTGCGTAAGCAAGTATGTGGTGGGGAATGGCATGTGGACCACGTTATCCCGGTCAGCAAAGGTGGGTTATGCACACACAACAACTTACAAGTTGTCCCGGCCTATTGGAACCGGTCAAAATCCAACAAACACACCGGGCGATTTTTTGCCCGTGCATAAGGAGTAATGTATGCCTGAATATGATGAGTTTGACTTCCCTGATGAAGTAGCGGCCAAGGCTTCTGCCAAGGCGGAGGAAAAGTTTGAGGTGGAGATTGAAGACGATACTCCGCCCCAAGACCGTGGCCGCAAACCCGCGCCCCCGGTTGATGACCCCACTGAAGACGAGTTGGCTGGCTACGACGAGAAAGTCCAAGCGCGTATCAAGAAGTTCACCCGTGGATACCACGACGAACGCCGCGCCAAGGAAGAAGCTCTGCGTGAACGCCAAGCCGCCGAAGCGTTTGCCAAGCAGGTGTTTGAAGAGAACAAGCGTCTCCAGCAACAGCTATCTACGGGTAGTAAAGCCTATATCGAGCAGTCCCAGCACAGCGCGGAAAGTGAACTTACTTCAGCCAAGAAGAAGTACAAAGATGCGTATGAGGCCGGGGATGTGGACGCGCTAACTGAAGCGCAGGCCGAGATTGCCGCAGCAACCTTGAAGATTGACAAGACGCGCAATATGCGTCCTGTTGAAGTCGAGGAGAAAGAATATACCCCCACGCAAAATGCTGCACCGCAGCAACAGAAACTTAGCCCCCGTGCTCAGAAATGGGCCGACAGCAACCAAGATTGGTGGGGTAGGAATGAAGAAATGACAATGCTCGCTATGGGTATTGACAGAAGGTTGCAAAAGGAGTATGGTGCCGAGTATGTGGGTACTGAAGAGTACTTCCGCACCATCGATAAAACGATGCGCAAAAGATTTCCTGAGCATTTTGAAGACGCTCAGAGCGAAGAACCGGACGAGGAATCAACCCCCCGCCGTGCAACTAGAGCTACTGTCGTGGCACCCGCTGCGCGTAGCACATCGCCTAACCGTATTCGGCTAAAGACATCCGAGGTCGCCACTGCGCGTCGTCTTGGGGTGCCTTTGGAAGAATATGCTCGTCAGGTTGCTTTACTTAAAAGAGGTTAAAAATGGCTGAAGTTAAACAAAATCGTTTAGACCGTGAACTGGATACCCGCTCTGACTGGGCCCGCCCCGATATGTGGCGTGCTCCAGAAACGCTTCCACAACCTAACCCCCGCCCCGGCTGGAGTCACAGGTACGTTCGCATCAGCTTTTTGGGTCAACCTGACCCATCTAACATCTCTGGAAAGTTACGCGAAGGTTATGAACCCGTGAAAGCGGATGAATACCCCGAGCTTATGGTGCACGCCGTTGTCGATGGCCGCTTCAAGGGCAATATCGAAATTGGTGGGTTGGTGTTATGCCGCATTCCGGCTGAGTTCATGTCACAACGGGATAAACACTATTCCGACTTGAACAGGTCTCAGATTGACTCGGTTGACAACAACTATCTTCGTAACAGTGACCCTAAAATGCCTATGTTCGCAGAACGCAAATCTAAGGTCACATTTGGTTCCGGTTCTTAAATTTTTCTAGGAGTTTTTATGGCATATCCTGTCGTATCAGCGCCGTACGGTCTCTTGCCGCAGAACCTTATTGGAGGTCAAGTATTTGCTGGTTCCACCCGCATGTACAACATCCAGTATGGCTACGCGACGGACATCTTCTACGGTGATTTTGTTGTTCTATCCCGTGGCTTTGCCACACGCGCCTCAGTTGCTGCCGGTACTGGTCTGAATCAGACCGTTGGTATCTTCTTGGGTTGCACCTACACCAACCCCACGACTAAGCAAAAGTTGTTCTCCCAATATTGGCCCGCAAGCACCGCTGCCGGTGATTGCCAAGCCTACATCTTGGATGACCCTGATGCCGTGTTCAAGGCGGTTGTTTGCAGTTCCGGTACTACGATTGCTTCTGGCGCTATGGCGATGATTGGCACTAACGTGTCGGCCATCAACAACACTGGCAGCACCAGCACCGGTAATTCGGCTAACGCTGTTTTGGCTCCTTCGGACACTCCTGTTACCACCACTCTGCCTTTGCGCGTGCTTGGTCTGGTTACGGATACCGCAGTTTCTCTGGGTACTGCTACTTTCAGTTCGGGTACTAGTACCCTGACCGTGAGTGCTCTGCCTTTTGCACTGCCCGTTGGTACGGACGTTTCTGTGTTGACCACTAGTGGTCAGCTTGCACAGACTGGTTCTTTTGTGGATACCGCAGCAGCCGCTGGCGCAACCTCCGTTGTGCTGAACCAAGCCGCGACTTTCACCTTGAACTCGGGTGTTTACACCTCGACCGTTGTTTTCACCCAGTATCCCGAAGTCTTGGTTAAGTTCAACCAAGGTCTGCACGGCTACTACTCTGCCACTGGCGCATAAGGAGTAAATCATGGCTATTTCACGCGCACAGTTACTTAAAGAGTTGCTCCCCGGACTGAACGCTTTGTTTGGTCTGGAATATGCCCGCTACGGCGAACAGCATAAAGAGCTTTATGAAACCGAAACTTCGGAGCGTAGCTTTGAAGAGGAAACCAAGCTGTCTGGCTTCTCCGCCGCTCCGGTGAAGAACGAGGGCTCTGCCATTGCTTATGACAATGCGCAGGAAGCTTGGACCACTCGCTACAACCACGAAACCATCGCTTTGGGCTTCTCCATCACTGAAGAAGCAGTGGAAGACAATCTGTACGACAGTCTGTCTGCCCGCTACACCAAGGCTCTGGCTCGTGCTATGGCGTACACCAAGCAGGTTAAAGCTGCGGCTGTTATCAACAACGGTTTCTCCGCCCAGTACGCTGGCGGTGATGGCGTTGCTCTGTTCAGCACTGCTCACCCGCTGGTCAGTGGTGGCACCAACAGCAATCGTCCTTCTACCGCTGCCGACTTGAACGAGACTTCTTTGGAAGCCGCCGTTATCCAGATCGCTGCTTGGACTGACGAGCGCGGTTTGCTGATTGCAGCTAAGCCCCGTAAGCTGATCGTTCCTCCTGCTCTGCAATTCGTTGCTACTCGTCTGTTGGAAACCAGCCTCCGTGTTGGCACTACCGACAACGACATCAACGCGTTGAAGAACAACGGTTCGATTCCTGAAGGGTACACAATCAACAACTTCTTGACCGACTCTAACGGTTGGTATTTGACCACTGACGTTCCTAACGGTCTGAAGCATTTCGTGCGTTCGCCTCTGGCTAACTCAATGGACGGTGATTTCGATACGGGGAACGTACGTTACAAGGCCCGCGAGCGTTACAGCTTTGGATGGAGCGATCCGCTCGGAATGTTCGGTTCGCCTGGGTCGTCCTAAAAACCTCAGTAAAATCAAGCATTTAGCGAGATTTGAAGAGCCCTTCGGGGCTCTTTTTTGTTTGTGTTGTGTTATTAGTTTAGATCGGGTACAATGCAGTTTACGAAAACACATTACCTGTATCTAAGAAACCTATGGCACGCGGCATCTACAAAATCATCAACATCGTCAACAACAAGTTTTATGTGGGTAGCGCGGTCGATCTGAAACGACGTAAAACCCGGCACTTTTCAGAACTGCGCGGTAACAAACACAACAACCGACACCTACAAGCGGCATGGAATAAGTACGGGGAGCAAGCGTTTGTGTTTGTTACCCTTGAGGAGATTGCTGCGGATGCAGACTTGCTGACCGCAGAAAACGTATGGTTGCACGCGCACGTAGGGCAGGAGCACTGCTATAACATCGGTGTAGACGCCACAGCCCCTATGCAAGGGATGGCGGGGGAGTTGAGCCCTACGTGGGGGTACAAGCATTCGGTAGAGAATATAGCGGCCATTGCTGCCGCGTCCACCGGGCGGGTACAAGACAGAGACACCATACGCAGAAAAACGGAACACCTCGTAGGCAAGCCCAAGTCTGCAACGGTGCGTGCCAAAATCAGTGCCACCCTAATGGGGGAGGGCAACTTCTGGTACGGCAAAGAGCGCCCAGACCATGGCGCAAAAGTTAGCAAGGCCGTAGTCGCTATTGACCCGGCGGGGGGCATCACAGGGTACGTAAGTGTCGCAGCACTGCTTACCGCGTTAGGGTTGAAGCCGCCCACAGCCAACCGGGCACTCAAGTCCGGCAAAGCATTGACACGCGGGCCGTATGCTGGGTGGGCTTTCAAATATGTTGCACCCCCCTGAAAAATAGTGTATATTGCCCTCATTCCGGGGTTACCGGCGTATCAAACTGTCCCGGCAGACGACATACCGATTGATGCGCTTCACTTGTATGTAAGGACTCATCATGGGATTCGCTACTCACCTTGGCCCGTGGCTGCTTGGCACGGTTAAAAACACCACCGGCACTACCGCTGGAACTGTTCGCAATATGGGCGCGACTATCGTTGCCCAGACCTATTCAGCCCCCACTTCTGTCATTCTGGCAAGCCCTACGGCGCAACTGATGTTCGCGCTCCCTGCTGGCGCTAAGATTGTTCGCTTTGGCCTTGAAGTCAATGTTGCCCTGACTGGGGCAACTAACTGCGGCGTTACCATCGGTAGCAGCGGCACTGCCAACTTGTACATGGCTTCGGTCAATACTGGCACTTCAGCGGTTCAGACTTCTCCAGCTACCATCGCAGCGGCTACTTCAGGTGTTTACGACAGCATTGGCACAACTGATGTGCTCGTCTACGGTACGTTTACTGCGGCTACTGCTGACGCTACTGCCGGTACGATCACTGTCACTGTTGAGTACATCGTTCGTGACTCTGACGGCTCTGCCAACCCATCTGCAACCCAGCAGTAATTAGTCTCGGGGGCTTCGGCCCCCGTCTTACAGGAGATTAGTTATGATGCAGACAGACGTTAAAGCCGTCCATTTAGATGCAAGCGGTGTTGGGTATGCAGGTCGCACCCGTGTCCGAGGCTATCAAGTTGCTCCGGGCGGAACGGCTGGAGAAATCCAGTTCTGGGACAACGCAACCACCAATAGCGGTAGCAATTCTTTGACTTTGCACGTCACCACCAACACGGCGGTTATTGCTACGTTGATTCCCGGTGAAGGCGTGCTGTTTAACAATGGGTTCTACGTCGTGTTGCCTGCCAGTTCAAGCATTACGGTGTTCTATGGCTAAGTCAGCAGCATGGACTCGCAAAGAAGGCAAGAATCCCAATGGTGGCCTCAACGCCAAGGGACGCGCTTCGGCCAAAAAGCAAGGGATGAATTTGAAACCTCCCCAGCCGGAAGGCGGCAGCAGGCGCGACTCTTTTTGCGCAAGGATGAGTGGAATGAAAAAGAAGCTCACCAGCGAGAAAACCGCAAAAGACCCGAACTCGCGTATCAATAAATCCCTTAAAGCGTGGAACTGCTAAATGGAATCCCTCAACACAATTTGGTCTTCAGGTCTAACAATGGCTTTGGCGGTCATTGGTTTCTTGCTCAAAGAGAAGTTCTCTGAGCTGACTCGGCTTAACTTGCTGCTCAACAAAACCCGCGAGGAGATTGCCCGTGATTACGTTACTCAATCAGAAGTTCAGCGCATTACTGACCACATTGACCAGCGCTTTAACAAGCTCGAAGCAAAAATTGACCAGCTTCTTCGGGCGGGGAAATAATGCCAGCGACAAGCCTTAAGCAGAAAAAATTCATGGATGCTGCGGCGCACAACAAAGCGTTCGCCCAGCAGGCCGGGGTACCTCAGTCCGTTGCCAAAGAATTTAGCGGGGCTAGCAAAGGAATGAAGTTTGGTAAGGGGCCTAAATCACGGGCCGATTTGCAACGCATCAACAAGCCTGACACTCGACAAGGCAAAATGGAACTATTTAAGAAAGGTGGTGACACTATGGCTACTAAGATGAACCCCGGTTTTATGGCAATGATGGCTAAGAAGAAGGGCGCTGCTCCTTCCGCAATGGGCAAGCCGACCATGAAAAAAGGCATGGACATGGCTAAAGACGGCATGAAGAAGATGGCGTCGGGCGGTCTGGCTGCTGGCCACAAGAGCGCCGACGGTGTTGCCTCCAAGGGCAAGACCAAGGCCACTCAAGTGAAGATGAACAAGGGCGGCAAAACCTGCTAAGGAGCTAACCATGGCTGACAAAAAACCTTCTAACTACGATGAAGTAGTGGATGCCAAGATGCAGGCAAAGAAAGACGCTGCATATGACGCTGCCGACAGTACTCCGGCAAACCCGAAGTCTGCTGGTGCTGGCCAAGGCATGCGCGGGGGCAAGAAAATGGCTTCTGGTGGTTCCGCATCCAGCCGTGCAGATGGCTGTGCTCAACGGGGCAAAACCAAAGGAATGATGCGGTGATAGCCTCTCGCGGCATGGGTGACATCAACCCGTCCAAGATGCCCGGCGCTAAGAAGAAAGCGCGTCGGGATAACACCGACTTCACGCAGTACGCTGAAGGCGGTAAGGTCAATGCTGCGGGGAACTACACCAAGCCTAGCTTGCGCAAACGTATCGTGTCTCAGGTGAAGGCTGCGGCCACACAGGGCACAGGTGCAGGGCAATGGAGCGCGAGAAAAGCGCAGCTTGTAGCCAAGAAGTACAAGGCTGCTGGCGGAGGGTATACGGATTGAAAGCGCCACAGCAATCCCTGAAAGCTTGGGGTGACCAGAAGTGGCGCACCAAGTCGGGAAAGCCGTCGTCAAAAACAGGTGAGCGATACCTCCCTGAAGCTGCTATCAAGTCCTTGTCCCCATCCGAGTACGCTGCGACCACCAAAGCCAAACGAGCGGGCAAAGCGGCAGGTAAACAGTTTGTAGCTCAGCCCAAGAGCATTGCAAAGAAAACAGCAGGTTTTAGATAATGGCCAATACCTCCGGCTCCACAGCTTTCAACCTTGACCTCACCGAGTTGGTCGAGGAGGCTTTTGAGCGGGCCGGAAGTGAGTTGCGTACGGGCTATGACATGCGCACAGCGCGGCGCAGCCTCAACATCATGTTCGCCGACTGGGCCAACCGGGGCATCAACCTGTGGACGATTGAGCCGGGCACTATCACTATGGTGCAGGGGCAGAACACCTATGCCCTGCCAGACGACACGATTGACTTGCTGGAGCACGTCATCCGCACGGATGCCAACAGCACTTCCAACCAGTCTGACCTGACCATCACCCGCATCAGTGTTTCTACCTACGCCACTATCCCTAATAAGCTGACCCAAGCGCGACCTATCCAGCTTTGGATTCAGCGATACAACGGGCAGACTTCGGTGGTAGGGTTAACCCTAGCTACCACAATCACAAGCACCAGCACCGAAATCACTTTGAGTTCCACAGTGGGCCTGCCCGCTTCGGGGTTCATCAAGATCGACTCAGAGACCATCAACTACGTCTACATAGAGGGGAACACCCTCTATAGCTGTTTCCGTGGGCAGAACAACACCACCGCTGCGGCACATACTGCCGGGGCTACTGTCTACTGGCAGCAGCTTCCCGCCATCACCGTCTGGCCTACACCCGACAATGCACAGACCTACACGTTCGCCTACTGGCGACTGCGCCGCACTCAAGATGCTGGCGGGGGTGTGAACATCATGGACGTGCCGTTCCGGTTTATCCCCTGCATGGCAGCGGGGTTGGCGTTCTATATCGCAGGCAAGATTCCTACTGGCATGGAGCGACTGCCTATGCTCAAGCAGCAATACGATGAGACTTGGGAACTTGCGGCGTACGAAGACCGTGAGAAAGCGGCCATCCGGTTAGTGCCGCGACAGACCTATATTGGGCGGTAGTCATGGGCAATAGATTCGCTTCTGGCAAGAATGCAATCTCCGAATGTGACCGCTGCGGTCAGCGGTTTAAGTTGAAGGTTCTACGCACAGAAATCATCAAGACGAAGAACTACAATCTGCTAGTATGCCCAGCATGTTGGGACCCTGACCAACCGCAGCTACAGCTAGGTATGTTTCCTGTAGATGACCCACAGGCTTTGCGTAACCCGCGCCCTGACCGTAGTTATGTGACTTCTGGTTTGGATACGTTGGGATACCCCGGTGGGGGTAGTAGAGACATCCAGTGGGGCTGGAATCCCATTGGTGGGGTTGGTAGTTCTGATGTAGGTTTAACACCCAACTACTTGGTCGGAACCACAAGTGTTGGCACAGTCACAGTGAGCGTAACTTAGGAGCTTGAAATGGACAAAGCAGATTTGAAACAGGACAAAAAGATGATGGCTAAGGCTGTGCATAAGCACGAGAAAAAGCTACATCCCGGAAAGCCTATGACTAAATTAGCCAAAGGTGGGCCCACCTCTGAAGACCGGATGCGCGTTGGTCGCAACCTGTCTCGTGCAGCCAACCAGAAAACGGGGTAAATCATGGCATACAGTATGAAAAAAGGCGGCAAGGAAGTTGGCCAAGCCAGCGTCTACGCGGAGCCACACACGATGGACGGGAAGCGGATGAAAATCCCGGCAGTCCCCGGCAAAGAACCTAACCGCAGCAAGATGGACACGCTAGACATCAGCGTTGGGGGCATCAGCAAGTCTGCTGGTAATGAGCCCGCTAAGACAAGTGGAATCAAGGTACGGGGAACTGGTTGTGCTACTAAGGGTTTGTACGCCCGAGGCCCGATGGCATGAACTACTCTGAGCTTTCGGCGGCGATACAGACCTACACGGAAAACAACTTTCCGGCGATTACACTCGCGGACGGGTCTACAGTCTCGTCTACGGCTCAGATTAACCGCTTCATCCAGCAGGCAGAGCAGCGCATCTACAACTCGGTGCAATTTCCCTTTCTGCGCAAGAACGTGACGGGGACTGTTGCAGTCAGCAACAAGTACCTATCCTGCCCCGATGACTTTCTGTCTTCGTACTCCTTGGCTATCTACTCAGGTTCGGGCCCGTACACGTACCTGTTGAACAAGGATGTAAACTTTATCCGTGAAGCCTATCCAACACCGACAGATACTGGCACTCCCAAGTACTACGCGCTGTTTGGCCCGACCGTTGCAAACTCTGTGATTACTACAGAACTGACATTCCTTCTTGGCCCGACACCCGACGCAACCTACTCAGCAGAACTGCACTACTACTATTTTCCTGAGTCCATTACTACTGCTGGCACAACATGGCTAGGGGATAATTTTGATACGGTCTTGCTTTATGGGAGTCTGGTTGAAGCCTACACGTTTCAAAAAGGTGAGGCAGATTTACTCGCCCTATACGACGGTAAGTACAAAGAGGCGTTGGCGCTTGCCAAGCGTTTAGGTGACGGGCTTGAAAGACAAGACGCATACCGTAGCGGGCAATACCGCCAAGCCGTAACATGAGCACCATAGTGAAAACTTGCACCAAGTGCGCAACAAGCAAAGATTATGGATTGTTCCATAAGGATGCAACGCGCAAGGATGGCTATCGCAATATCTGTAAAGCGTGTGTAGCGGCCTACATGCAAGTGCATCATGTTAAAAATCAAGCGCACATTGTGGCAAAGGCCATCCAATGGGTTGCAGAAAACCGCGCAAAACACAACGCTAAATGCAATCAATGGGCTAAACAAAACGCAGCCAAAGTGAATGCAAGAACAGCGCGTAGGTACGCTTCCAAGACGCAGGCTACGCCCAAATGGATGTCCCCTGACGACTACTGGGTGATTGAGCAGGCATATGAGCTTGCAGCTTTGCGGACAAAAATGTTTGGGACTCCTTGGGAGGTAGACCACATTGTTCCATTACGTGGTAAGACCGTTTCGGGGCTACACACTCCTTGGAATCTACAGGTTGTTACTCAGGCTGAAAACCGCCGCAAGTCCAACAGCTTTGAGGTAGCGGCATGAGCATCGTCCAAACGCAGACCACCAGCTTCAAGAAGGAGTTGTACGAGGCCGTCCACAACCTGTCCACGGACACCCTCAAGATTGCCTTGTATACCGGCGATGCCAGCTTGAACGAGGACACCACGGCCTATACAACGTCCAACGAGGTTGTAGCGTCAGGCTATACAGCCGGTGGCAATACGCTGACTGGGGTGACTATTAGTTCTGCTGACTACACAGCCTATGTGAATTTCGCAAATACGTCTTGGACGGCGGCAATCACCGCCCGGTGCGCTTTGATTTACAACGTGACCCAAGGCAACAAGTCCATTGCAGTGATTGACTTCGGGGCAGACAAAACCTCAACCACGACCTTTACAATCGCTATGCCCGCTAACACCTCCACCACTGCACTCATCAGGAGTTCAAATTGATTGTCACCACGACCAAAGGCGAGATGGATGATTCCTTGCTAGAGCATCGTTCTGGTGAAGTGAACAATGCGAACGAGTTGACTGCGTGGACTGAGTATTGGCTGGACGGTGAAATGGTTCATCGGTCAGTGCATGTTACGTTGAAAAAGATGCCTCCTATGGGCGGCGAAACCGGTACTTTTTAAGGATTCATCATGGCAAACACCGCTTCAATGTGTACCTCCTTCATGGGGGAACTCCTGACCGCTACGCACAACTTTGGCACGGCCCCTATCCGCGCAGTCACCACTGCCGACACGTTCAAAGCAGCTTTGTACCTGACAAGCGCGACCATCAATGCGGCTACCACGGCATACACAGTTACCGGAGAAGTTTCTGGTACTGGCTATTCAGCGGGTGGGGTTGCAGTAACTAACGCCACACCTCCTACGGCAACCAATAGTTCAGCAACTGCGGGCGTAGCGTTTTTCACACCTTCAGCATCCATCACGTACACATCGGTCACCTTGTCTACAGCGTTTGATACGGTGCTGATGTACAACTCGACGCAAAGCGATAAGGCTGTGGCTGTTTACACGTTTGGTAGTCAGACCGTTACTGCGGGTACGTTCACGTTGACTATGCCGTCTAACACCACGACTACTGCTTTGCTGCGGTTGGCGACAACCTAAAGGTGGGTTATGGCTGGCTGGGGCGTAGGCGGCTGGGGTCTAGGCACTTGGGGCAATGGCGAAACCATCCTTGTAGGGGATGAGGCAACCGGTTCCGTAGGCACAGCAAGCGTCAACGTCACAGTCGCCCTCACGGGAGTTTCTGCTGCTGGAGCGGTAGGGACTGCAACACCGACAAAGAGTGTTGCGCTCACAGGGGTTGTAGGGTCAGGCGTTGTTGGTACGTTGGTAGCAAGCAGCACACCGGCTTTGACTGGAGTAGGGGCTAGCGGGGCGGTTGGAACCGCAGTGGCCGGTGGGGCTACTGCGCTGACTGGAGTTCAGGCCATAGGTGCGTTGGGGTCAGTTATTGTCCCCTTACTGCCGAATACGGCGATAGGTGAAGTTGGCACGGTTGGGTATGAGACTGTCGTTGCGTTGTCTGGTGTGTCTGCCAGTGGCGCGGTAGGCTCTACGAGCCTTGGGCCAAGAAGTTTTGCGCTTACGGGCAATTATGCCCAAGCTGACATTGGGGTTGTAGTTGCGGTTTACTGGACGCTGATTGATGATATGCAAAACGCAAACTGGCAGACTATAAACAACCCCCAAACGGCAAATTGGAATACCATAGTAAATTGAGGTAACAAATGACTACTGCATACACCTCCCTCTTGGGCTTGGCCCTCCCGGTAACCGGCGAACTGTCGGGTACTTGGGGCGATACGGTCAACAACTCCATTACCTCGTTGCTGGACTCTGCCATTTCGGGCACGACCACACTTAGTTCTGATGCTGACGTAACCCTAACAACGACTACTGGCGCAGCTAACACCGCCCGTCCGGCTATTCTGCTGTGGACAGCGGGGGGCACGGTAACCCGCAACATCACGGCTCCGGCCCAATCCAAGACCTACGTTGTTATCAACAAGACCTCCAGCACCCAAAGCATCGTGCTGCGCGGCGCGGGCCCAACCACTGGGGTGACTATTGTTGCTGGCAGTACAGCAGTTTGCGCATGGAACGGCGTGGATTTTGTGAAGATTTCAGGTAGTGGGGGTGGTGCTACAGGCGGCGGAACCAACCAAATTTTTTATGAAAACGACCTGACAGTTACTACGGACTACACCATCACCACCAGTAAAAATGCAGGCACATTTGGCCCCATCACCATAAATTCTGGTGTGACGGTCACCGTGCCTACAGGCTCCACTTGGTCAGTTGTTTAAGGAGAACACATGAGTTCAATCGCACTTACAGGCAATGCAGCGGGGGCTGGTGTATTCACCCTCGCTTCGCCCAACAGCTCCAGTAGCTTCACGGCTACGCTGCCAACAAATACGGGCACGATTCTCACAACGGCATCCACTATCCCTAGCTTTACAAACAAGTTGCTGCAAGTGCAAGTTTTGCAAACCGGGACAGCCGCATCTGGCACAACGCAAATACCCTACGACAACACCATCCCTCAAATTACTGAGGGCACTGAATTTATGACGGTAACTATTACCCCAACAAGTGCTTCTAGCATTTTGGAAATACGTTACCAAGCATATTGCAGCCATAGTAGTGCCAATTACCTTATTGGAGCTATTTTTAGAAACAGTACGGCGAATGCGCTAGTCGCGGGGGCTGTTTACATTAACGGCGGCGACGGCACTTTTCTTCTTATTGGGCAACACCGATTGACGGCTGGTTCTACATCGGCTACCACCTTCAGGTTCAGAATGGGGCAAGGAAATGCTGGTGGCACAACTTACTTTAATGCAGTGTCCGCTGTAAGTCCATCTGGCATGTTTGGTGGAGTAGAAGGCTCATATTTGGCAGTTTACGAATACGCACCATAAGGAATTGATATGAACCACAATGCAATATATGCGCTGTACCCAAACGTCGTCTACATCAACAACGACACGGGCGCTTTTGACAAAGACGGAAACCAAGTCTCAATTGACTTGGACGCAGTCAATTCTTGGGTAGACCCTACTGCATACAAGCTCCAACGCGCCGCCGAGTACCCACCCATGACCGACTACCTTGACGGCGTAGTGAAGGGTGACCAAGCGCAGATTGACAAGTACATCGCCGACTGCTTGGCAGTCAAAGCTAAATATCCAAAGGTGTAAACCATGACCGCTGTACTATCAGGAACAAACGGACTGCTCCAGTCCTACGACTACCAAGTCCCGACCACGGGCTTCAGCTACACCTTTGCTGCTGGCGTTCAGGTGCTGGTGCTAAACCCTGCTGGCACGTTGGCAACCGGCACTATCACAATGCCTGCCGCGCCTGCGGATGGTATGACCATTCGCTTTAGTTCAATCCAAATTATCACTGCGTTGACTGTAAGCGCAAACACCGGGCAAAGCATTGTGTCTGCGGTGACTACGCTGGCGGCAGGCGGTGGTGCTGCGTACATCTATCGTTTGTCAAACACAACTTGGTACAGGACGGTTTAATATGCCAACCACAATTAGCGGAAGCACTGGGGTCACATTCCCCGCAGGCGGATTAGCAAATACTGCTGGCGCTGCTGTCGGTACGACTGACACTCAGACACTGACCAATAAGACGCTTGGCACTGACACTTTTGACGCTGGCTCTATCAACATCCTTTACGAGTAAATCATGGAAAAGATTGCCATATCCACCAGCCTGCTGAACGCCGTCCTCGGCTACCTTGGCGCACGCCCGTACCAAGAGGTGTTTCAGTTGGTTGAGGCCATCCAAAAAGAAGCCAAGCAGGCTGTTGGGTAGTGATGGACAAAAAATGATAGACCCGTTTACCGCGTTTGCAGCCGCTCAGGCAGCGGTAAAAGGAATCCAAGCAGCTATCAAGCTGGGCAAGGATGTACAGGGCATTGCGTCTGACCTAAGCAAGTTCTTTGAGGCCAAGGACATTGTTCAGCAGGCGGCGAACAACCCCAAGAAGTTCAAGTCGGACACGGCGCAGGCGCTAGAGACGGTGATGCAGGCCAAGCAGCTTGTAGAGGCCGAGACTGAACTGAAGAACGCGCTGATATGGTCGGGCAATGCGGATGTGTGGGAAGGCGTGCTGCTGGAGCGCAACAACATCATCCAGCGGCGCAAGAAGGCGGAGATGGACGCAGCGTTGGCAAAGGCCAAAAAGCGCCAGCAGATAATGGAGGCCGTTGGTATGGTTTTTTGGATTTCCATATTCTTGGTTGCAATCGGCCTGAGCTACTTTTTTACAACCCTCTTTCTGGAGAGACGCGCATGATTCCAATCATCGGTGCATTGCTGGGCACACTGGCTGAAAACGGTCTGGGGCTGCTGTCCAGCGCTATCCAAGCCAAGGGCAAAGAGGTGGTCGAGAACACCTTGGGCATCAAGATACCTGACAACCCGACACCGGAGGACGTTGCCACGCTGCGCCAGCTTCAGTATGAGCATGAAGAGCGCCTGATTGAACTCGGCATCGAGAAGGCCAAGTTGGAGATGGCTGAACTGGAACTGCTTGCAAAAGCAGCACAGAACGATGCCGACAACATTACCAACCGCTGGGAAGCAGACATGTCTAGCGACTCTTGGTTGTCCAAGAACATCCGTCCTATGAGCTTGATTGCTATCTTTTTAGGCTACTTCCTGTTTGCCATGATGAGCGCGTATGGCTACAACGCCAACGAGAGCTATGTGACCTTGCTGGGCAACTGGGGCATGCTCATCATGGGTGCGTACTTCGGTGGCCGCACGGTGGAGAAGCTGGCTGAAATGAGGAGCAACAAATGAGTCTTAGTACCGAACAAGCAGCGTTCCTGCTGGATATATGCAAGCTGGTTCAACACGCCACAGACAAGGGCTGGATGGTCACAGGCGGGGAGCTTGCCCGCACACCCGAGCAGCAGGCCATTTACTTCAAGACAGGGCGCTCCAAGACCATGAACTCCATTCACCTCAAGCGGTGCGCAATGGACTTGAACTTCTTCCGTGATGGCAAAATCATCTGGGACAAGGCCACCATTGCTCCGCTTGGCGCGTACTGGGAGAGCTTAAACAAAGCTAACTCATGGGGTGGCAATGGAGTAAAATTGGTGGATGCACCACACTTCTCCAGAGGCCCAGATGGGAAACCAGAATTCAGACGAGTCACTGATTGAAAAAGTGCAAACAGTGTACAGCCACTTACTGGTTACCCGTTGTGGACGGGTATTCACAAAAGACCGTGTAAAGCACAGTTTTTCTAGGGGGCGTTCTCCATATTCATGCCAAGTTGCTGGAAGAGAGCTAAAACTGCGTACAGACAAAGACGGATATTTGCGGTTCAATTCTGTGATTGAAGGTAAGCATAAAACCATTCTTGTCCATCGGCTTATGACAGAAACATTTTTGGGAGAGCGCCCAGCCGACTTGGTTGTTGACCACATTGACAGGGACAACACCAACAACAAAATTGAAAATTTGCGCTATGTTAGCTTTGCAAAAAATGTTCGGAATGCAGATAGGCACAAAATGACGCAAGACAAAAAAGAATTAGCCATCAAGATGCAAGCAATTGGCGTGTCAGTGTCGGCAATAGCACGGGCGCTAAATGTTGAGTACGGGTCAGTGAAATATTTCTTCAAGAGCTTGGTAGACTGCCCGCACTTTGAACGGAACGTGTAACCGCCGCCATGCCACTACAAAAAGTCATTCTCAAGCCCGGTGTAAACAGGGAGAACACGCGTTACACCAACGAAGGCGGGTACTACGAATCTGACAAGGTTCGGTTCCGCCAAGGCACGCCTGAGAAAATCGGTGGATGGCAACGCATTTCAGCGAACACGTTTGTGGGTATCTGCCGTTCCCTGTGGAATTGGATAACGCTGGGTTCATTGAACCTGCTGGGTGTTGGTACTAACCTCAAGTTCTACATTGAGCGCGGCGGTGCTTACTACGACATCACGCCAATCCGCACTACCAACACGCTGACCAACCCGTTCACCACAGCTACGTCTACCAACACAGGTACAACCACTACAGTCTTGGTCACCGACGCTAACGGCGGGTTCATCAACAACGACTATGTCACTTTCAATGTGAACGGCGCGGCCTCGGTCACGTTTAACGGCATCACCATCACCACAGGAACTGAGTACCAGATTGCGTACGTAAGCTCCACGACCTACACCATTACGGTAACGGGTACGGCATCGGCAAGCTCTGCTGGCGGCGGGACAATTTACGCCGTCTACCAAATTAACACCGGCCCTTCATTCGCTGTTCCGTTGGTCGGTTGGGGTTCAAGTACTTGGGGTTCTGGCGCTTGGGGTATCGGCGTTGCGTCTACGGACGCTTTGCGCATTTGGAACCAAGTTAACTGGGGTGAAGACCTTGTGTACGGCCCTCGTGGTGGGCCTTTGTATTATTGGGATGCAGCTAAGAATGTGAACGGCTCCATAGCAACGCTGACCATTGCGGCCCCTTGCGTAGTCACAGCCAACGTAAACCTTGCAGACGGCACACCAATCACCTTCTCTACTACGGGGTGGTTGCCGACCGGCTTGCTGCCGGGGGTAACGTACTACACCAAGTATTTAACTGGAAGCACGTTCAATCTAGCCGCTACATCGGGCGGCGCTTCTATCACTACGACTGGTACGCAGTCTGGTACGCAGACAATCAACTCAAACGGAATACTGCTGTCTGCATTGACAGGGGCGGATGCAAGCACACCGCTGTTCCAGAACACATTTACCGTGTCTGATGTCAGCAGGTTCTTGCTCGTATTCGGTACGAACGACTACGGCAGCACCACGCTTGACCCCATGCTTATCCGGTGGTCTGACCAAGAATCGCTGACTACGTGGACTCCGGCAATCACCAACCAAGCAGGCAGTGTGCGCCTGTCTCACGGCTCCAAGATTGTCACCATGTTGCAAAGCCGCCAAGAGATTCTGGTTTTTACCGACCAAGCGGTCTACTCGCTTCAGTACCTCGGCCCTCCATATGTGTGGGGCACACAGTTGCTTGTGGACAATGTTTCTATTGCTGGCCCTAACGCCGCTGCTATTGCTTCAGGCGTTACCTACTGGATGGGTGTGGACAAGTTCTACAAATACGACGGACGGATTTCAACCCTACGTTGCGACTTGCTTCGGTACATCTACAGTGACATCAACCCTCTCCAGTACGACCAAATTTTTGCTGGTACGAGCGAAGGCTTTACTGAGGTCTGGTGGTTCTATTGCTCACAAAACAGTGTAGACAGCAAAATTGATAGCTATGTCATTTACAACTACTCAGAAGACATCTGGTACTACGGCTCTCTGGGGCGCACTGCTTGGCTGGATACCGGCCTACGTAACTTCCCAATCGCTGCTACCTACAGCTACAACATTGTCAATCAAGAATCTGGTGTGGACGACAGCGAGACGGGTACAACGCTGCCAATTGAAGCTTTCATCACATCTTCTCAATACGACATTGGAGACGGGCACAACTTTGCGTTTGTGTACCGCATGATTCCTGACATAACCTTCCGTGGGTCTACAGGCGGCACAACGCCACAGGTGACTATGTATCTACAGGGCTTGAACAACTCAGGCTCTGGCATCACACAGACTGGCAACGCTAACGTGGTCAACACAGGCCCTGCCCCGTCGGTCATTAACGTAGATGAATTTACCGGACAGGTTTACATCCGTATTCGTGGTCGCCAGATGCAGATGAAAATTACCTCCAACACGCTTGGCACACAGTGGCAGCTTGGCGCTCCCCGTGTAGATGTTCGCGCTGACGGCAGGCGGTAGATATGGGACAGAAAAGCGTAGTCGCCCCCCGAATCCCCCCCGCTTCAGTGGTGTACGACCCACACGCCATGAACGAAATTTTTCGGGTTCTTTCTATATACTTCAGGCAACTGGATAACGCTGGCCCGATAGCTATTAGCACCCAGCGCAATGGAACCGACGTTATCGCGGCATTGAGCGCCCCGCCTACGGGGAATACATCGGTTCCTAGCCTGCCAACGCAGGCTGATTTGGCTAATTTGCGGGTCGGGGACATCTACTACGACACAAGCGCAAGTAATGTACTAAAGGTAAAAACATGAGCATACAACTCGCTGCCAAACACCTAGCTGCTCATGGGCGTGGGCCGGACACTACGCTCGTCCATATGACCCCCGGAGAAGTGGCGAGCTTGCAATCTTTGGCGCAACAGCACGGTGGCTCTCTAAGTATTAACCCTCAGACTGGACTACCTGAAGCCGGGTTCCTGTCCGCTCTGCTGCCTATGGCGGCTGGTGCTGGGTTGGCGGCTATGGGTATGCCCGCTGGCTACGCTGCGCTTTCTGTTGGTGCTGCATCTGCGCTTACCAACGGAGGAGACTTGAAGCAAGGTTTGATGCACGGTATCAGTGCCTACGGCGGTGCGGGTATGGCCGAGTCGTTCATGGGGGCGGGGCTTGGGACTATG
>Ga0247723_1000603_pt1 | contig 23986 bp, 40 predicted proteins | sample MSEWelMarce5H_FC_FD_189079 | JGI IMG/M metagenome (GOLD analysis project Ga0247723, IMG submission 189079) | Subsurface sediment microbial communities from gas well in West Virginia, United States - MSEEL Well Study Marcellus 5H_FC | ecosystem: Environmental > Terrestrial > Deep subsurface >... | reverse complement strand
ACCGGCTGCTGAGTCGACGAGTACAAGCAGACCAGCGCCACAACTATTAGTATGGACAGCTTGATGTCCATCTCCTACTTTAACTTGTGGAAAATAAATCGGGAATAGATGTCTGTAATTTTATCATTTTCCTCCTTCGAGAATGGTTCCCATTCGATGAGAGCCAGCTTGGCCGCGAAGCACATGTCGACCAGGAGCGACTTGTAACACAGAGGCTCAGGGATTGCTCCTTTTTGGTAGTATGGCCCGTTGCCAAAGTTTACCAGGATCATCTCACCGTAGCGTGGTCCTGATTTGCCGATGCTCGGCCCCCGTTGGATACCCTCCCACTCGAGGGGTCGCTTCAGGATCTTGGTGGCGTCCGGAACCACTCCCATAAACTTACCCCCTGGCTTGAGGAGGTTGCTGATTGTCTGGATACACATCCTGGCATAATCCTCCGACTGGAAGATGTACTGCAGAGAAAAGTTGTAGCAGACGACATCAAACTCGATGGCAGGAGCTTGGAGCACATCACCCTTGAAAAATTCAGTCGTAGGGTGAACATTCACAGCTCGATTCATCGCCTCCAGGAGAGACTCTTCATCCGGATCGCACATGTAAAGCTTGGCATCGATCGCACGCCATTTTTGGAGATCACCTCCTCTGCCCGCTCCTACATCCAGGACGAGCGAATTCTTTTTGACGCTCCTAGTGATAAATTCACGCTTGAGGTCATTGTGCAAGTGGCGCAGTTTTTCCATTAAAGAAATAGTGTGCGGTACTCTTAAATGTCTTTGGAGCAGGATCTTACTACTGTCCCAGGCCAACTTTATGCACTCATTTCACTCGTCGGCCCAGAACTGCCCCAGAAGGCTGAAAAGTTTGGCCTCAAGATTCGCGGTGTGTTTAACACTCGCGACGAGGCTGCCAACCACGCAAAGCGTCTGCAGCGCGAGGATGCTACGTTCGACATCTATGTGGTTGACATGTACAAGTGGCTGCTGATTCCTCCAGACCGTGACCGTATCGACGATGTCCACTACCAGAATGAGAAGCTTGAGGATATCATGACCAAGTACAAGGAGAATCAGCGTATGGCGGCTGCAATGTTCGAGAAGCGCAAGAGGGATATGACGGCAACACCACTTCCAGGAGATACCCCATTCATCGATCCAGGAGACGAGAATTCCAAGTACTACAACCGGCCCGATGTCCCACCCATTCCCCACCCGTCCGAGATTCTGGAGGATCTCAAAAAGGAGTTTCCAGACAAGGATATCAGCGATCTTGTGAAGCTGGCCGACGAGCGTATCGCCGAAGAGATTGAGCGCCGCCGTATCCAGCAGGAGCAGGAACGCGATGAGGTTGCGAAAAAAGCTTAGGTTAGAATAAGATGCCACCAGCGTTGGCAATTATAGTAAACGTCATCACCATATTCATGGTACTCAGTCTGTACTACATAGTATATACCCAATATCGCAAACGTGACCGTCCACAGGATTCAGCCATGGACATCTGGAAAGACATTGCGAGTACCGAAAAAGAAAGCGCGTGGAATGGATTTTTAAATGAAACCATTGCACAGGCCCGTATTGGTCCAGTGGGATCTTTTGTAAGCTTTGAAAAGACGCCGCCTTTGATGGCTCGGTTATACAAAATTAACGTTGAATAATCACTGTGCTTGTCATCGACTTGCCTACAAATAAACCAGCCACAAAAGCTAAAAATATCATAAAGAGGATCTTTTTCGTCAGTCCCATGAAAAAGCTCGTCTTTGGTTCGGGAGGGGGAGGCTCATTATAGTACATGTATGGTGGGTACTGTTGCTGCTCTTCTTCCATCATCATCTGGGGTGGTTCCGGTGTCTGGGGTGCTGGTGGAAGATCAGTATATTGTCTTGGAATGCGAGGAGGTGATGGTGGAGGTGGTGGAGGTCTTGATGACATAAATGTAGAAGCAGTTTCCATCTACACTGTTTGGATGTTTTTTCACTCTTCATCTGTCGCATCCTCATCTGGCTCTTCACCCTCACCCTCCTCATCCTCATCGTCGTCTACAATGAAATCCTTGAGGCTACCCTCCTCGTCCTCCTCGTCCTCATCCTCCTCGTCATCATCACTAATATCCGAGTCAATGTCAGACTCATCCGAGTCGTACTCGTCTGATGCAAAATCATCCTCTACAACTTCCTGAGGTACATATCGCTCCGGCTTTTTTACTACCCGGCCTGAACGTGTCTGCTGCATCCTCTAATGGCTCTGGTATTGTCTCGTTTAAGTACTTTGGAAAGAAACGAATACCCATCCGAGCAGATGTTCTCTGAATTAATTCTTCACCAGTGAGTGCAACCCTGTTTGCGATTGCGTTGAGCTCGAGTGCGAGCTCATCCTGATCGGCTCGCTGTGTATAAAGAGACAATTCTCGGATCGCCTCAAGAGCCTCGCCTAGAGCAGCATTAGCCTCTTTTGGTTTTGTGTAAACCAGCTGCTGGCAGAGAGTCAGATTGTTTACAAACTTTCGAAACTGCTCTGGAGCCAGACCAGAATAAGGGTGAACCTCTTGTATGTGTCCCTGGAAGCTCTCAAGTGGCTGGGGGTGGTATGGAAAAAATATCGTAAATAGAAATATTAGGAGTGCTATCTTTAACCACAAGTCCATCCTTACGTAGCTCCTCTATAATAGAAGGAGGAAGATTATGCGACTGACCTGTATGCCCCTTTTCACCACATTCCGGATCGAGACACTTTTGTCGAATAGTCATACGGTGATTTTTCTTGTATATGCTAAACCAGACGTGATTACTTTTATGGCAACCCTTGATGTTTTCACAGTACCTCGAATCTGAGAGGGCACACAAAACCTCAAACTCCTTGTTCTTTTCAGATTTGATGACTCGGGATACTTGGGCATCCTGCTGGCCCTCTAGGTTCCTCCGAATAAACTCTTCTAGACGATCGGCCGATTCTTGGACTATAACATTCTTCTTATGGATATGGACACCGTGCAGACGAATCGAAAAGAGTTCTAGCAAATCAGTCGCTGGAACGATCGGCAAATCAGTCACTGTGTGCTCGGATATCCTCTTCCAGGGTTTGTACTGCGTCGATCCAGGCTCGGTCTTGTAGGACCAGAGCATCCGAAGTCCCGAACCCTGATAGACTGCAATGTCAATCGCCGTCGACCAGTCATAGTCCGACCAGTGTTCCGTGAGGGCTAAAATAATCTGCGTCCGATACTGAATAGCCTCCTGCTTATTAACATGTATGTCCGGCCAGTGAATATGTACGCCCGTCTTGACCAAATCTCCAACCATTCTCGGATCGGTCAAAGCAACAACACACGCCTGCTTAGTCGCCAGGCACATCACCTGACACATCCGTATCAGCTCATCGCCTTTTAGAGCCTCTTTATGTTTATAGTCCAAGTCGACAAATAGTCGAAAGGGATCAGTCTTTTGCTCAACAACGTAAAGTTTTTTGTTATGCAACAGACTATCAATGTAATACGCATGAAAAGCAGCTGGATCGTCAACCGAGAGAATGCCTCCGTTCAAAAGAACATGAGTCACAGGCTCGTCGGATTTCCGAGTCCATCTGTTCATAACTATTACGGTCGTTTAATCTTTAATATAATCCTTTGTTTCTGTGTAGGTTTCGATTGAGGAATATTATCGTCCCTACTTGAAATCCAAATTTCATTAATGTGAGCCCGCCAAGGAATTTTGAGCTTGTCAAGTTTCTTTCTACACATGACGCACGGCCAAGATGTTCCCATCTGACCATCGGCTCGTTCTCTTCGTATTGTCATTTCACCAAACTTGCGGTACGTCCAGGCAGTAAACTGGGCAGGTGAATTCCCTTTGCGCCTTGAAAGCTCCATCAGCTTGTTAATCATTATTCGCTCAGCGCAGCAGTGGCATGTGTTACCTGCAAAATGGCCTTTGAGGCTACAGCTTACAAACATACCATAAAAGAGTTTTTAGTCTTTATGCGAAGGTGTGAATAAGAATCTTTTCACAATCGAAACAATACCCTCGTCGTCCGAATCGGACTCTTGTGGAGAAGCTTGCTTATCATCCTCTTTCTTTGGTTCGGGAGCCTCCTCAGTCTTTGTCAGAACTGGTGCCTCGTCATCGTCGTCCGAGTCCTCCTTTTCGGCCGGAATCATATCGACAATATCATCCGGCTCGACTGGTTTGGCCTGTTTGGACCGCTCGTCGTTAAGCAGTTTGAGAATGTCAACCATCTGGAGCTTCATGAGCTCCTCCCTGTCCCCCTCTCCTCCCCTGAGCTTGATGATCCGGTCAACGAAGTATGATTTACTCTTCATTTTTAGTAACGCAGAGAAAACGTCTGGCGATCTGACGAGCGAAGCATACAATGAAACTCTGGATTCTGAATCACGTACCGAGAAATCAACGGCCAGAGTTTACGTTTGGACATTCCCTCGAGGGTATCAAATTCGAGATTGTCATTCTCGTCGTAATTTTTGCGAAATGCAGTCTGGTGGTTCTCCATCTTCTTCTTCTCCTCGGTAAACTTTGATACGATGGTTGACTGCTCGGACGTAGTCATTGGCATATCGAAAATGTAAACGTGGTATGTTGCGCCTTCATCGGTCGTGAAGTTGAAATATCGGTATGTACCATTTTTCAAATTCATTATACCACGAGTCTCCTCTTCGAGTTCGCGAACTGCACAACGGAGAGGGTTGTACACTTCACGTTTTCGACACCCGCCTGTGACAAACGTCCATTCATGGTATCGACGGTCGTGAACAAGCAGAAAGTGCGGTTTATCATCTATATAAGACACAGGAATGGCTATAGCTTTGTGCTTGCCTTCCATCTACGATTCCTGAAGATATTTATTAATGGTACCCGAACGTGGGTCATATGTTAACATAAATACAAAAGCCGCGAGTGCGATCCAGGCTACCCAGTGCATTACTATATATCAGCATATTTCCACTGGAAGCCTCCTATGTGCCTTACCAGATACCAGCTGGCGAGATTGGTTGGAAATAGGCTTAATTTCCATATCTTAGCCCACCCATTCCATTCTGGATGGTGAGGACGTTGTAGTTGACTGCGTACAGGAAACCCTGAGGAGCCACACCGACGCCCGAGCCCAGGACGCTGTTGAGGGTCCAGCCAGATGCCAGGACCGACTTGATGCGGAAGGTGTCAATGCGAGAGAAGTTCAGAGTACCGGTTGGCTGGTACTTGGCCGTATCCAGGCAGAAGGGGATGACCAGCACGTTCGAGCGGACATCGGCACCGGCGGCGTGGAAGCCGTATGGGGTGTGGTAGTACTGGGGCACCTCCACAAAGTGGGGCAGCTGGCGGTACTCGCCAATGTCGGTGCCGTTAATCTGGAGCAGAAGCTGCTGGTTCACGTTCGAGAACGAGGCAACGTTCGAGGCGATAAACTTGACTGGGTGGCTGAAGACCACCTCCTGCTGGTAGTCGTTGTTGATTGGCACACGCTGCACCTGGGTGATCAGCATCTCGAGCGTGCTCTTGGCAAAGTGCTCGCGCTCAATCGAATCCAGGTAGATGAAGTTGGCCCATGCGCTGAACTGCAGGTTCATTGGTGCGACTGGCTCGACCGACACATTGGGTGGGAAGAGGCCAATCTCCTGAGATACCACTGCGCTGAACGTCTGGCTTGGGAAAGACAGAGTCAGAGTCTGGGCAATGTCAGCATTGGTGGGGTCGTAGGTCACTGCAGTCACGTAGACAATACCATCCAGACTAGTGTTGGTCAGGACCATGCCTGGCACAATCTTCTCGCCAGCCTGAGAGTTGACAGTCGCGGTCGAGGTCGTGCCTGCGACACCGAGAGCTGGGATGTAGATAACTGCCGAGGTGGGAGGGTTGTAGAAGTAGATGTCATTTGCGGCTGCGGTCGTAACTGCATCCCATGACTGGGATGTGGCCATGTCGACGGTGACGGTACCAGTCTGACCAGTGATGGAGGTGGCTGTGACGTGCAGAAAGCCGGTAAAGGCCGAGCCGCCGACGATCGCACCAACGTCCACTGTACCAGTCACGTTACTGACCGTCAGTGTCGCGGACGTACCTGGACCACCAGAGCTGATCGAGTACTTGGCCGAGCCATCCTCGAGGGTTGGGTCGTAGTAGGCACCGGTGGGTGCACCCTGAGGAATCTGGACGTTAATCTTCTGACCCCAGGTGATGCGGATGTCCACATCGTGCATCTGGAGAGCAATCAGAGGCAGAGCCGTCTGCCACTCCTTGCAGAAGAAGAACTTGAATGGGTAGAAGGCGTTGTCAGCATTGGCGATGCTGGTCGTCTGAGGAATGTAGCGCTGAGAGTAGGTGGAGGCCATGCAGACGGGGTCGATGTTGAAGGTGTAGAAGGGGTCCTGAAGGTCAATCACCTGGCCGCCAATCAGCAGCTCCACGCGATCGATAATCTGAGACCAATCAAGATCAGTACGAAGGAGACCAGTGTTGTCACGTGCCGTAAGGTACATGTAGCTCAGTAAATCACCCTTGCGCTCAACACGAATCGTCGAAATACCACCTGGAGTTGGCATACCCTGGATCAGCTGACGCTCGACCGAGGATGCAAAGTGGGTGTGACGCTTGTACTGTGAACGAAAGAATGAAGCCTCAGGGCTGCCCGTAAGGTGGACATCCTGAACGCCAGTAGCAACGAGCTGGGCAATACCACCAGACATTTACTACTATAATGTATTTTTTTTAGCTCAAACTGCGGCAATAGATTTTGAAAGCGGATTGTTTGAAAGCTGCTTCTGTGCTACATCAAGCTTGCATACCCATGGGTTGGCATTACCCTTGTATCCGTTGAATTTTGCGTAGTTTGGAGTTGTGTAATTGCCCATTCGGCCACCATCAGCAGGTCCAGGGGGGAATGCCATGTTATCCTGACGGACGGTGGTTACCGCGCCGTGGGCATTCACAGGGTCCGCTCGGACATTCATACGACCACCAGGCAGCATACGGCCGGTACCATTGTTACCGCGGTACATGTTGCCGCGGAGGTTGTTGGCCTCAATCTCAAACCCAGAGTCTTTGCGGAAAAACTGAGTACCAAAGCCGAGACCGTCGTCGCCGCGGTTTACAGTCTGAGACTTGCGAGTAGGCTGAGCCGTCTTTTGGTACTTGGGACGAGACTCTGGTGCCTGAAGAGGGCCCCCCTGTCCCTGAGCAACGCCGCGGCCAGGTGCGCGGTGGTAAATCTTGGGTGGACGCTGCGTCTGCGTAAGGCCACCTTGTTGGGTCCAGCCAGACGGGACGATCGAGCCTGGAGGACCGGAGCGACCCTCGAGCTGTACCAGACGATCCTCGTTGACGTTGGTTGGCAACACGCGGAAGATTTGCTGGAAACCACCCGCCGCAGGGATGTTCGGGCCGACACCGAGACCTGGGCCGACATTCTGGCGCTCGACTGGTGGAAAGTTGTTCATTTTATTCGTCACCGCCTGACGATTGTACAAGTTGTAAACTGGCTGTCCATATGGATTTCTGTTGGCCGTCGGCGAAACATCGGAAAACGTACCAGCAACCTCGCGCTTACGGACGGGTACACCAGGGAATGGGTCATTAATGACCGATCCTTGGAGACCCATGTCGTTCGAGTTGAGATGATACGTTTGACGAGAACCTTGAGGAAACTGATCCATGATCGCAACACGTGGAGGGGCATCCACCAGGGCATCCTCGCGATCACTCATCTTCTTTCCTGCATATACTAGACCAACAACAGCTGCTAGGGCTAATGGGTCCATTACTATCTTTTAACAATATTTTAACGGGAACAAGGCGGCTTGAAGACCTTCGGTCTTCACTTGCAGTCGTTACGGATTGACATTCCGAGAATCTGTGGGCTGATACGCGTGGGTGGTGGAGCCACCTGGTACCGCTTTCCGAAAAGGATATTCTGAAGGTCACCACGAGTCGTTACTGGATCTCTGGTCCAGACACGACCTGGCTCGAGGCCGTACATCTTGGGAAAGTCGAATGGCTTTTCCGTCCAGTAACGGTTGAAACGAGACGTCATCTGTGGGCGGAGGACATCGTCCGTCGCTACAATCTCAGTCAGCAGTGGTACCAAAGGACCACGCTCCTGAACCATACGCAAGCCTGGCTGAAGAAGTGGCATCTTTAATACTACAATACATTAAAAACTCGAAGTCTGGGTCGTACGGTTAAATACGCCACGCTGGTGGACACGCTCAATAGCTCTGAAGCTGTTGTCGGGATCGCAGGCACCTGGGGTGTCGCGGCACATTGGTGCGTTGCGATCGCCATAGGCTGCAGTCATGAAAGCCTCAATGTCGTTAGGGATCGTTGTCGATGCGACGGTGTAGAAATTGCGCTCGGCATCAGCCTGTCTCTCGAATGGGTGAATAACGTCCCACTGCTTGCGAACCTCCTCGCGAACAGTTGGGTAGTAGGCTGCGGACGGACGATCTGGGTTGTCCTGATAATCAGTAATCAGAACGTTACCCATGGGGTTGTCGAACGTGGGCATGGTGACGCCACGCATAGCCCGACCGTCATTGACTGCCGCGAATGCCCGACCCTCCTGAATCATACCTGCGCGGCTCAGCATATAAAGAATACCAAGCACCAGTGCTGCCAATGCGAAGATACGAGCGTCACGCTTGATGATGTATATAATCACCGTCGCGTAAAGGATGAAACGTATCGTCGAATATGTACGGTCTTCGGCCGTCTGACGTGACGACGGCCAAAAACTCAGCAGCTTATCATTTCGGAAAATCTGTCGAAAGTCCATTATTACTATTACTTCTTCTTATTTTTTGGAGGCTGGCTGCTGGCACCGCCCATGAGGGACATCATGCTCTTCATAAGTGCATCCTCGTCAATACCGTCCGTCTTGATCTTGCCCTCGAGCTGCTCAGCCATATTTTCAATCATAGACATAGTCTCAGGTGGGATTGCGCTAATCATCATACCGAGCATATACAGCGACTGAAGGTATTGCCAGATGGCATTCTTGGTATTCTCGGACAGAGACTCGTTCCAGTGAACCTTCATATTCGTATCGCGCAGAAACTCAATATCCTCCGCGTGCTCGCGGAAAAATGACTCATCCTTGTTCTGCATCTGCTGCACATACGGGCCAATGTTCGACATGAAAGTAGTCAGAGGCAGACGAGCATTTGCCATACGGGCCATCTCGAACGACTCCTGATAACTCTTGATCGCCGGCTCCTCTGGAAAAGTCTTGACGAGCTCGTTAATAAACTGCTCCATCATATCGTTGAATGCATTGATAGTCGTCATTTATTAAACTGGGACGTTTTTTCTTTAAACGAAATTCACGTCCGAAGGACGTGCTGTTAGAGCGGGCGAAAAACGGTCCTTCGGACCGATTCTCTTAATAAGGTTCGGTAATAATCTGCTCATTCTTAACACCACTGTACGACATGATGAAATATACCAGGATGGCGTTAAGCATCGCAGGTTTCATATAGGTTGAATTCGGAAGTCCCGTCTGGTTGTTAATCTTGTTTTTAAAGTAGACGTATGCGGCTGTGATTACGGCTGCAAAGACTGCTGCAACTGTAGGGTCCTTTAGATCCATTAAAGGATATTAACTTTTTAATCAGGCTAAATTGGCGGATGGTGTACCCTCCGTCTTTTCGGCTGCATCGTCAAAAAGAGACTCTTCTTGTGGCTGCTGCTGAGTCTGCTGCGAGACTGGAATTGATTTCACTTCTTCTGGCTGTTGAGGTGGTTGTTCGGGTGGTTGAGTCGGAGCCTCCTCTGGCAGAGCATCGATAGGATCCATTGGCTCCTCCTGTGTCTGCTCTTCCTCCTGTGTCTGTTGCTCCTCCTCGTTGAAATTGAATCTTTCTTCATCGTCCGCAATAAGGTTCAGAAGAATCTGTTGCATGGGAATCATTTCGTCCATCGTCTTTTTGATGACGACTGTGAACCGTTCTGTGAGTTCAACTTCGCGTTCGCTTTCGGGTACATTCTTGGCAAACACCTCTGGTTTCTTGAAGAGTTCGATTGCCGCCTTTTTGTAGCACATGTGCACAAAGTATTCGGGGTCGATTTTCTTGATTGTGAGTTTGCGCTTTTCTGTGGTTAGTCTGACCGAAATCATAATCTTGATGAACGAAACGTACGTGATACTCAGGAGTTTTTCAAACATTGGGTAGTCGTCCGAAATCTCCTTTGTACGCTCCTTGACTATCGTCTGGTTCCAGTGTGGAACTTCACGCATCAACTTTTGAAACTGAATCAGCGGCTGAACACCCTTGCACATCTGTTCGCCGTCCACATACATCTTGTAAAACGCCATATTCATATGCGGAATCATCACATTGCAGAGAGCAAAGAGATATTCGCGTTTTGCTTCTACGAGGGTATCCATTAATACCCTAAAACATTCTTTCACCGCGAATTTTACTCGCCACCTTTTTGAGATTGATCAGGGCTGGGAGTTCTGCAATCTCTTCTGGAACTTCCTCGCAGACTTGGTCCTTGGATTTTACATCCCATGTGACATACATGTTTGAAGCGTCAATGTTCCGGACGATGTATCCGAGGTTGCGAAGCTGGCGCGCGAGGTAGGCTGTGGCTGACTCGACGTCGTACATCGGGAAACCAAAAATCATCTGGGGGGTTGACAAAAAGACTTGACGATCGCCAACCTCCACGGCATATCGAATCTTTTTATCAAACTGTTTGAGAATCTCCGAGTACGTTTCTTTGCGCACACGCCTCTTCTCGGATTCTATTTTCTGGATATCTTTGACTGATATCATCCTATTACTGATTAACACCCTTTAATGTCTCCAAAACCGCAGTCTTGACATCCTTGTACGGTGTGTACACGTCTGGTTTGTATGGCTGGAATGGACCTTCCATTGTTGGTGGAATCGTCTCATTCTTGGAAATGATCGAAACCTTTCCGCCGCTGATCCGCCCCAGAACGTCGTACTGGACTCCGAAAAATCCTCGCAGGTTGATGAAGAGCATACGGGCCGTCAGCGAGCCGTCTGGATTCTGGTTGATGAAAATTGTTTCGACTGGGAAAAGGTTCTGGTCCTCCTTGCGAACAGCCGTGGCCAGATCCTGTATAACAGTCTCAGGCACGGCTGTTCCAGACTGACCACCACTGTAGAAGGATCTTGGCGTGCTGAAATACCACAGTGTAAAAACTACGAGGGCTAACAAAACGAGCACCTGCATCCTACTATACCCGCGCCAAAAATTTTCCAACAAAATGATATTGATTTTTAGGATGGCAACCCTTGTGTATTCGGACAGATGTACCCACTGTATGGATATCATACAATTCATCCAAGCCACACCATCTCTGAAACCGCTCGTAAAATATCACAACATCAACAAGCTCGGGGTTCCTTCACCCCAGATTAAACGTGTTCCGACGCTCGTCACCAAGGAGAATAACATACACGTTGGTGCTGAGGTGAAAAACTGGCTCACATCCATGATGCCCTGCGACTTTAAAGAGTTTGAGTCGGCTGACATAGGGATGGCCAACCTCGATCAGACGGACGGCGACACATTCTTCATGCTCGACAATTACGGCGTCAGTCTGAAGCCTGAAGTTACGGCCGAACTCCAGGCCCGCATAGACGCAGATCCATCATCTCTGTATAACAACTTAAAGAAGTAACCACCGGTCATACTAATGAAACTTAGAACTATACAGGCGAATGCCATCAAGAGTATATTTGAAGTTTTAAAGGATATCATCAACGACGTCAACGTCTATTTCAAGGAGGATGGTATCAGTATTCTGGCTCTGGATACGGCTCGAGTGGCTCTCGTCCACATGCATCTTTCGGCTGAAAACTTTGAAGAGTATGATTGTCCTGAGCCAATCATTGCCGGAATGAATATGGCGAATACGTACAAGCTGCTCAAGTCGGTGACGAATAACGACACGCTCGAGATGAATATCGCAGGTTCCGAGGTGATTGAGATGATTATCCGAAACCAGGTGAAAAAGTCTTCGTCGACGTTCACACTCAAACTGCTGGAGATTAACGAGGATATTCTGGAGCTGCCAGAGCTCGATACTGACATTCTGACAACTTTGCCGTCGGTTGATTTCCAGCGCATCTGCAGGGACATGGGAAATCTATCAAACGAGATTGACATTTGTCGCGAGGGTGACCAGTTGATTCTGAGTTGCCAGGGTGACTTTGCGAACCAGAGCACGTCGTTCGAGTGTCCAGAGGTTTGGGATACCAAAATGGGCAACACGTTCAGTCTCAAGTACATAAATCTTTTTACAAAGGCGACTGGTATGTGCTCGAGCGTACAGATTATGCAACACGCAGAAGAAGAAGCAATGCCGATTGTTTTTAAATACAGTATTGCAAATTTGGGAGAGATGAAATTTTATCTCGCACCGAAAGTTAAAGAATAATAGTTTTAATAATTTATGGAAGCCAGGTACGGAGAAAGAATTCAAGAAATTGAAGAATTGATCCGAATAGGAGAATGTACCGAGGCTGACTTGTATGCATACATGGCTGAAACTGCACCCTTTATTCGGGAGTACTATTCCGAGAAAAAGGTGGAGGATACCGGACAGACGAGTAATCTTTTCAAGAGTAGAAAAACTGGTTCCCAACGTAAGGATATTTATAACAAATATCTGTCGACCGTCGAGAATGAAAATATTCAGATTGCGACACCGAGTCTGATTCACAAGTGCAAGTCGTGCGGATCTTATGATCTAGAGCATGACCATGGGTCGAGTGACGACATATGCCGAACCTGCGGAGCCACGATGTATGTCCAATCAGACGAAGTTGGGTTTAGAGAGGAGCAAGATATAGAAAAAACTATAGTTTACAGCTACAGAAGAGAGAATCATTTCAATGAATGGATTGCGCAGTTCCAAGCGAAAGAATCCACTAATGTACCGAGTGATGTAATAGAAAAGCTCAGAAACGAATTCAGAAAACAAAAGATTAAAGATGTTTCTGAGATTACTCACGCACGAGTCAAAGAGTTTTTGAAAAAACTAGGACTGAGTAAATACTATGAACACGTTCCGTACATTACTACAATTTTGAATGGAATACAGCCGCCGACAATGCCTCAGCCACTCGAGGACAAACTACGAATCATGTTCAAGCACATCGAGGCTGCATGGGAAAAGAACAAGCCGGCCGACCGTAAAAACTTTTTGAGCTACTCGTACACACTTTACAAAATGTGTGAGTTGCTCGGTGAGGATGATTATCTACCCTGCTTTCAGCTTTTGAAATCGAAGGAGAAACTGTACAAGCAGGATCAGATGTGGAAATCCATATGCAAAGAACTCCAGTGGGAGTGGATAAAAACAGTTTAAAAAATCTCTGACGAAGACAAATGACCAAGAAGGGATTTGTGTACACGTGGAGAGATCCTACGGCTGCCGCCAAAATCAACTCGATGAATCCAGACTGGTACTACACCTGGAGTCTGTCCCAGATTCCAGGTGTCAATATACCATTTGTTCCTATGATCTGGAGTTCAAAGTCTCTGGCTCAGCTTCCGAGTGTCAAGGGTGACGTGGTTCTCGGATTCAACGAGCCGGACCGACCAGATCAGTCGAATACAGATGTGCCTACGGCCGTAAAATACTGGCCTCAGTTCAAGGCTACCGGCAAGAGACTTGGAAGTCCAGCCACAGCAGCCAACCCGACAAAGGCATGGCAGAAGGACTTTATGCTGTCGTGCTCGGACAGTGTCGATTTCATGTGTGTCCACTGGTATGGCTCTGCCAACCCACATACGCTGCTCAGCCTTTTGCACGACCTGTACGATTTGTACAAAAAGCCAATCTGGATTACCGAGTTTGCAGTCGCAGACTGGTCGGCCACCACTCAGAGCAAGTATTCAGAGAGCCAGGTTATAGATTTCATGGAGGCTGTTCTGCCAGCTCTCGACGATCTTCCTTATGTGGAGCGTTACTGCTGGAAGACTCGCACAACCTCAGACCCTAATATGGGAACCAGTGCCCTCTTCAACGACGATGGAACTCTGACTCGGCTCGGAAAGGTTTACTCTATGCATGGAATTATGCAGGATGATGATGTTCCGGTTTCAAGATCTGCTGCACTTATAGAAGAGGCTCTCAACAAAAATAATGAATCAGAATCTGATTAGAAGGATTCTTTATATGATGGACATTGATACTCGAATAGCTTTTAGGCTCAAGCCAAGACGGCTTGAGCCTCGATATTTTCCGATGAAGACCGGGATGCTTTATGATCCTCGTCGGAAAATACTGTACAACTTTTACCCTGTCGGATATTACGTTATTCGCCGAAACGTAAACATGACTATTGATGACGGCCTCTATATATTTTCAGGTGACCACCAGGTTGATATTTATAATGAGCGCGGTTTCCATATCATGTATTCGTCGGAGACGTGGATGACAGAACATCCTGTGCAGATGTTGAGCGCTTGAGTGGCTCGCGAATTTCGACAGTTGCACCCTTTGGCGCAAACTCATACTGCTGCTTAAATTGTTGACGAGCTGTGTTGAACTCTCGGCACATACACTCCCATACAATTTTCATGCACTCGTCGTGGGTGTTGTCTCGGACTGCTCCTTGGCAGTAGCAACAGACCTCCATACCAATTCTTCGACTTGTAACTCTAAGCCGAAATTGATGAGGATCGCCTCTGGCAGGCCCAACAGTTTCATGTACTGTTGGGCTTGGATACGCGCCGCCTCGTTGAGGCCGCGGGTCGATTTGAGTTCGACAATCATCCTTTTGTCGATGATGAGATCGGCTCGGAGGTTGCCGATGACGTGACCTTCGTACTCGATCGGAATGATTCTTTCAGTCTCGTAAGGAATGCCATGGGCGCGAAGCTCCACCTCCATGGCATTGTGATAGACAGACTCTGAATAGCCATAGCTCAGCTTTGAATAGACTTTCTGGGCAATATTTTTTATATCATTCATATATGGATACAGGGTTGTATTTTTTAATAGGATATCTAAGTAATTTTAAAAGGACGTCGTCGTCCGTCTGTTTGACGACGTGTAGAAATAAGTGGATATCGATATCTATTTCTTTCCGTATCCCGCTTTACGTCCGACGAAATCGCGATTCGCACGATAGATATTGGACAGTGTTGGATTGCGGCGTTTCTGCAGGACCATGATGGCACCGAGCTTGCGGAAGACGACCAGAGGGCCGTAGGCGGCGATCGCCTTGACCAGGGCTGCGCGGCGGACGCGATCTGACGCAGACGCCTTGTAGCCAAACTTGCTGAGTGTACCCTTGGCCAGGGGTCCAATCTTTGGGCCAGTGTATGGCTTGTTGGTACGGGCCGCCTTAACGCGGACGACGCGACCACCGACGATACGGTTATGGGCTTTGCGAATATATGGCATTTACTATACCCATATAAAAAAACTAGAGCCCTCTTTGGTATGAAGATTGCCTGCGCCGACTTTGAATCGGTCCGACTCGCCAATGGCAAGTCGCTGGTTCACAACATCTCGGTCGTGACGGGGACGCTCGAGCAGAAAAAGTTCTGGTCATCCCAAGGCCGCGGCAAGACTCCGCAGTATATCAACTCGACGGTCGTCTCCGGTGGTCCTCGGATCGATATTGTTATTAGGAGTGCACTCAAGCATCCGTCTATCGAGCTCAGTGAGAATATCCAGAATAAACTTCGACTTACGGAAGAGTTTGCCGACAAGTATGATTTTGAAAAGTATATCGCACCGGACCTTCGGACGGCCGTCAGATTTTTGATCCAGTTTGTGAATCAAAACACTGATGGGATTTTCATGTCTCACTCGTTGGACAACGACCTCCGGATCCTGTTCGAGTCTGCAGAAGTTCTAGGTGAAAAGAAGTTGTTCAAGAAGGACTTTTTGTGCAGGCCGGAGGTTGGCTGCTACCTGTCCGGTTGGGACAAGCTCACTCTGATTTGTACTCAGCGACTGCTTACAACGCAGTGTCCCAAGTTTGACAAGGAGGTTGCAGCGACTCAACCGGACACTCGCCTCGAATCTTATGCCCGAAACATTTACGGGAATGATTACGAGCAGACGCACACGAGCGTAGCAGATGCGCTCGATCTTATGTTTGTCATATGCAAGGCTTTCAATACAGACAAGTTCAAGATTGACCTCGGCAAGTCGAGACTGTTTATGAAACCGGTGTGGCGAGCTCGTAACCAAGCGTGTACATCTTAATCTTATCCTCGTGACCTAAATTGAAATTAAAAACAGGCGATTCGCCAATGTCTATATTCATATGTTTAATATCGGTATACTGAAATCTATTCTTTAGGAGAGCGCTTAGAATCATACTGACATAGCCGCGAAGATCATTAAAACCATTTAGGTTTTTGTAAATAAGATGTATAGCCAGTACATCTTCTTTATTTAGGAATGGTGCACATGGTGTCGACTCCATAAATGCACCGTCAATATAGCGCCAGTCTTTATATACTAGCGTCTCGAACAGGAACGGTACGGCGATCGAACCATAGAGAGCGTCGATGACGCTCATATTTGGATGGGTATCGACCGAAAAGTAAATGGTCTTTGAGAGGTCGAGACAGAAGGATGCGATGTGAAGCTTGATTGGAAAGTAGTGGTACAACTCCTCGAACGTGACATCCTCTTTTTTGGGCATGAGTTTCTTGAGAGCGTTCGAAAAAATACCCTTTACGCGTTCGGCCGGAACAAGTCCATAACTTTTTATAAGGGTTTTGAGGTCTGGTTTTGCTAATTTACTGATTGGAATGTTGAGCGAAACATCTAAAAGTCGTTCAAAATTCCCTCGTGCAGCAATGTACATAAAGGCGGCCAAAGCACCGGCCGATGAACCTGACATTTCTTCCAGGTTATCGAGCTGTTTGGTGTCGACCAGTTTTTTTAGCACTCCGACGAGTGCGAAATATCCAAGAACACCGGGACCGATGGCGAGGTGTTTCATCTGTCAGTAAAACTGAGGAAAATATGAACGCAGAGACGCGAAAATAAAGGCGAAGATTATGGTGTGCACAATCGATGCCGTATAAGAGCCGGGCAACTCACCTGATGGGATTGTAAAGTACTGACCTGGAGCCAAAACTGCGTACAGAAGAGCGGGCACAATCAAGTCAGCCGGTGTGTACGTCACACGCAGAATAAACTTGTAAACAACCGTAAGAACTATCGACATGAGCAGCATCTTGACAAGCAGCGACTGATTGGGGGGGATACGCATAGCATACAATGAAAATATGAATGCGGCCGGGAGTACTTTTGGGCTTGTAATATCGATAAGCATTATACTATTACTCAAGAAAAGTCACGAATAAACTGACAAAAGGTGTTGAAGCTTGCGCGCCGAAGCCATGTGTGCTGGAGACCGTTGTCTTCGAGGTAGGCCCTGATGCCCATCCAAAGGTTCAAGAGGTGTTCAGAATGCCAATCTTCCCAATCTTGAGGGTGAAGAGGCTCCTCCTCCTGCAGCTCCTCCTGATCCTCAAAGGCATCGTCGCCTGCGAAAGCGTCATAACTGTACTCGTTACCGAGACCCATCTCACTTCATCTACTATACTAGTGCCTGATGTCCCTAAGCCCCTTTCACCTTGGGTATCGTCAGAGACAGCGTCTTGGACTCTTTCTTAGGCAGAGCCTCCATGACGGTCGTGTAGCAAGCGTCTGTACGGACGACATCATTCTCGAAAAACTTGAGCAGACCGACCCGAAGCGAATCCTTCGTCAGAGATCCAGCCTTCCTGGACGTCTTGATCGACACCTTCTCCTCGTTCACCTTGACTGCATCAATCTCCTTTTCAACCATAAATCCCTGAATGTATTTACGAAGTTCCTTTTCACGCTTGTTGAGCGTCGAAAGGTCCTTGCGGGCTTCCGCCAAGTTCTTTTTGAGGTCGATCCACTCAGACATAGCCGTCTTCACGTCGTCAGCCATTTACTGAATGGAAAGAGATTTTTAGCTTTATTTAAAACTCACCTGAGCCAATCTCGAATGATGGGCGCATCACGTCGGGGGGGATCGTGGACTGGTTCCAGATAGAGACGCCGGTGCGGGGGTTGGGGGGCTCGCTGCGCTCCTGGAGATTGGCGTTGCGCAGGTTGCCACCGATCGTCTCTGGGTAGCCAATCTGGCTGCGGGGGTCCAGGAAGTTCTGGCCCTGCAGCACCTTGTCTGGAGAAAACTCACCCAGCTTCTCCTGTCCGCTGTACTCGCCGCTGGTAAAGTCGGCCATCGTAGAGAATGCGGCTGCTGCTGGGCCATTGCCAGCGGTTCTCGAAAAGTCATTCTCGTTAAACTTGTAGTAGCTAGGCTGGCGGAAAAACAGAACGTAGACAACAAGTGCAACGAGTGCCCAGAGTAACAGTTGCTTGGTCTCCATTATTAATACTTATCTATAAAAAAACTTAGTCCAGATAATCGGCCGGAGAGTCCTCCTCGACCTCATCCTGTGGAGCGTCATCAAACAGATACTCGGTAGGGAATGTCTTTTTCTGGGCGGGTGCTGATGATACGCGAATCTGTGCAATACGGAAAATAGGTCCAAACGATTTCTTCAGGAACCACAGGCCTGAGAGTTCAACCAGGACATCCAGGGTTGCATCCTTCTGGATAGATCCCAGCTCGACTGCATTCTTCTGAGTGTCGTAGGCGACAGTCACCACATCACCCTTGACGGTAGCCAGAGGTGCCTGAAAAATGGTCCCCTCGAGGGCACTCTGGTAAGCCTTCTGGATAGTCTCGTCAGCAATCTCCTTGCCGAACCAGTCCAGCTTGCTTGCCACCGCCTGGTTGATGAGATCCTGCTCGACTGAGGCTACGATCGACTGGCTCATCTCATTCAGCTGGAAAGATAAATTCTTCGAGGCGAGCAGAGTCTCATCCACAAGCTTCAACTTGTTCAGCTGGTAGAAGACACGCTCACCACCCTTGGACACCTTGAGGTAGTAACGACCATCTGGAATCTTAATAGGCTGGCTGTATTCCATGTACTAGTGTTGCTCAAAAATATTAACGTGTTCGGTCGCACAAAAAAGTTGATATACATCAGTATGTCGTGCGAAGGATGCCGGTGCATGTCTGGCGATATGAATCCACTGAAAAAGATTTGCGGCCGGCTGGAGAATGGTTACGTCTATGAATGTGAGAAGTCGTGCTGTAAGGTGGACTGTTCAGGGTCGGTTGTTACACCTATGCAGATGCTCTCGGCCCGTCTGAACAAACCAATTCAGAATGCTCCGCTGACTATCGGAAACAACCTGATGACGGCTACCGTCAGTGATGACGACCCGACCAAACTCCCTGGCTCTCCGTTCAAAACTGTCAAGGCGATCTTTCAGGATTCAAACACACCCAAGCAGTTCATCTCCCTCATGGGTATTCTGCTCTTCCTGCTGATTCTCAGCACCGTACTGTTGTTCTTTTAGAGAGCAGTCAGCGTTCGGCCCTTAGGGCCGGGTACTGAATTTTTAGACTACAGGCACCTGAGCGTATTTGGGAAGGCTGAAATACGCCGTCTTGGCCTTTTCATACGGGTTCGATCCAGACTTCATATACCACATGATTGCTGGTGCTATAAGCATGGCGATTCCGAGCGCAAACAGAAACTGGAAACCAGCAGTCACCAGAAGCATAGTTGCGATGATGAGTGTTCCGTACAGGAATTTGCGCATCATTGGAGGTATCGTGCGCTCTGTATCCTTGTAGTACTTCAGAGCCAACCAGGTTGTCATGATCAGTGCTGCTGACAAACCGATCAGAGCGATGCGAGTCATCACCATTACTATTACCACCCAAAATTACTTAAAGACGTCCACCATATATATAGTAGAAATGGCCTCTGCTACCTCTACCCCCATCACTCTCGATGACCTGTCCAAGGACCTGAAGGCGATCCGCAAGGACCTGCGCAAGATCAAGGCTTTCATTGAGGACCCCACTGGCGAGAAGAGCAAGTCTCGCAGCCAGAACAATGGATTCAACAAGCCCCTGCAGGTGACTCCCCTGCTGCGCTCGTTCCTGAAGCTGCCGGAGGGTGAGATGATCTCTCGCTCCCAGGTGACTAAGGCTGTGAACGCATATGTCACCGAGAAGGGTCTGAAGGCTGGCCAGAACATCTCACTGGACGAGACCCTCAAGGCTCTGCTGTGCCCCCCCGAGGGTACGCAGGTGACCTTCCTGAACATCCAGAAGTTCATCAACCCTCACTACATCAAGGAGGAGAAGCCCGCCGCACCCGCCAAGGAGAATAAGGCTGCCGCGCCCGCCAAGGAGGAGGAGAAGCCAGTCGTGAAGAAGCCGACGGTGAAGAAGCCAGTGACCAAGGCGTAAGCAGCATACAGGAGACGATCAAGTACGGCGACAGCGGGGGGACCTTCAACGAAAAGGGCTTAAAAAATATGTACGCTTGTAATATAACAAAGAATGTCCAGTGACGACGAGGCCAACGTAACACTCATCGAGGCTCCCTTGCTCGACAAGGGTAAGCTCGAGGCACTCGTCGGTACAAAGGTGAATAATTTATCTCTGTACCGGCGCGCATTTTGTCATAAATCTGCTAGCAAAAAGTATATAGTCGATGGATCATACGAGACACTTGAGTTTATGGGAGACTCTGTGTTGGGGTTTATCATTACACGCCATCTCTTTGATAAGTATGAGGAGAACCAAGAGGGATTTCTGACTCAGGCTCGGACGAAGATTGTCCGCGGCAAGACTCTGGCCTCGATTGCCAACAAACTCAAGTTGTACGAGTGGATTCTGATGGATGACAAGGGCATGTCCAAGAAATGGAATCACAACCCAAAGATTCTGGAGGATTGTCTCGAGGCTCTCATCGGTGCCATCTATCTCGACATTGGTATGATTCACGCCAAAAAGTTTGTGCTCGACTTGCTCAACATGGTGGAGATTTCGTTTGACGACGACAACTACAAGGACCAGATTATGCGGTGGTCACAGGCTCAGACAAAGCCTGTGCCTATCGAGTATCGTCTAGACGGTCACGCCAACGGAACCTTTTGCATCTCGCTTCTGATTGACGGTCTTGCTTGCGGCTCTGGGTTTGCGACGACCAAGAAACAGGCTGAGCAGAATGCAGCCCAGATTGCTCTCAATACCATGAAGCTCCAGATCCCCAAGAGCAGTGCGTCAGGAAAATAATATGTCTAAATATCAAATGCCATTAGGTTTCTTTTCCAAAAAGACCCCAGCAAAAAAGGCTGCCGGACCAAAAAACAAAAAGGCTGTTTCGACGATGAAGAATCTCATTGTATTTGCGAATAGCAAGAATTTCAACAAGTCTAAGCTGTCCAAGTACACGCTGAACAACCTTCTTTATGCCATTACCGCCATCTCTGGACCTCGGACCAATAACTACAACCGGAACACGTCAGGAAACTGGTTTGTCATCCGTAACCAGTCAAACCTGACCAAGAACAAGCTGCTGAATAACATTGCCCTGGCACCACCCCAGTACTACAAGAGTAACCTGGCTGCGTACAAGAAAAATGGAAGCCAGTACGCCTATTACCTGAATCAGTACTTTCCTAACAGAAAGCGTTAAAGAGTAAAACCCTATAAAAAGTAACTATGCATCCTCGGATTGCCGAGCTGCTAAAACAAAACTATGACGATCAGAGATCGGACAACTGGTACAAACTCAGAAACACAATGCTGACCGCCAGTGATTGTGCTTCTGCGATTGGGGATAATTTTTTCAAGTCGCCAGCCACCCTTATTCTGCACAAGGTTTATCCGAAGCTGAATACGTTCAAGGGTAATGAGCGGACCGAGTGGGGTCAAAAGTACGAGTCGGTCGCGCGCGACATTTACGCCGAGCAATACAACGAGGTTGTCCACGAGATTGGTCTGGCCCAGCATCCCGTACACAAGTGGCTGGGTGGTTCGCCGGATGGGATTACCGAGTCTGGGAAGCTGATTGAGATCAAGTGCCCAAACCCAAAGAATAAACTAAAGAAAGAATGCCCCAAGCACTATGTCGCCCAGGTTCAGGTTCTGCTCGAGGTTCTGGATCTCGAAGAGTGTGATTTCATCCAGTACCGTCCGGACCCATACGAGTTTGTGGTTGTAAATATGAAGCGCGATCGCGAGTGGTTTGCCGAAAAGATGCCAGTGATGAAGGATCTATGGGACAAGGTTATCCATGGTCGTGAACATGGCCTAAGCGAGTTTAGAGAAGATAATAGCACCTATAGTAAAGAGGATGCCCAGGTGTCTACACTGCACGAAGCAGTCGTCGCTGATGTTCCAGTGCAAGGCGTGCCAGAACCAGCGCCTGTGTGTGGGCTGTATCCAACTCGAGAGACATTCATGTCCGAATTTGACACTGGCAAAAGATCGAAGCTTGGAACTGCTTGAAAAGCAACTTCATTTTGAAAAGCCTAGGAAGATCGAGAAGCTATAAGTGCAATCGCCAAAACAAGTAAGAAAATAGCTGCGTAATCCATTTTCATTGGGATACGAAGCTTGTTGTCCGCCTCGACTATAATGATTCCTTTATCAAACTGCATACGTCTCTCTGGGTAACGAGAACCAAGAGGTACGGGGTGAATACCCATTGTGCCCTGAGCAAATGCCGGAGACGAGTTCACCTCTTTGGGGTGGAAACCTGCGTCTGGACGTTCACCGACCGGCTCCACCTCTTCGGTTGGAGCAACCCATCCACCTACGGGGGCGACGAGACCACCGCCGTAAATGGTGACTCCTGGCGCAAAATTGGGACCAGGAATAGCCTGAGTGTTAATCCGGTTAATCTGAATGTAATCATCCATTCGTACTATTATTCAGATACATTTTTGTTCGGACCTTCTCAGTGTGTTTTGCCCACATTTCATCAAGATCGACATTAAGCATTGCGGCCAACTGAAAGAGATAACTAAATACATCGCCCATCTCCATAGTGACATCAATACCACGATCCTTTCGTAGGTTTGTTTTCTTATAATTCTTCTGATACTGTCTTATTGCAGATGCCAACTCACCCACCTCTTCTGTAAAGAGTAGCCAGACGGTCGCGACCGAAGCCTTGTCCCAACCTTTAGTTCTGCAAATCTCCTCGGTATCAACCTTGCACTTATTCATTGTATTCGCCATACTAATACAGCGTCTGCTGTTTTTAACTGAAACCAATCTTGAAATTACCTGGCAGCTTCTGACCGTAAGTGGTTGTAGACATAGGAATGGGCAGAGGCACTGGCTGCTTGTTCACCTCCTGTAAAAACTTCATGCGCTGGGCGATACCGGTACCGATCGTCTCGGTCGCCTCCTTCACAACCTGGGCATTCATACGAGCAACCTGACCCTGGACATCGCGGTAAGGGTCTCCAACCATGTTGGTAAACACACGACCCATCAGAGCCCGAAGATCACTTTCAGCCTGACGGTCAATGCTGTACCCCGTAAGATTCTTCACCGAGTCGCGAATCATAAACTGCAGGCGTTCCTGATTCATGACAGACTTGAAAGCAGTAGATACTGGGGTTGCTGCTGGCTGAGCCATTCTATTATTGCCGTATAAAAAAATAAAGCACTTTTACTGTAATGAGGGTTATCAAGCGGTCCGGAGATGATGTGCCGATGCTGTTTGACAAGGTTGTTACTCGGATCAAAAAGTTGTGTGACGGTCTCCAGGTTCAGCCCGACAAAGTTGCCCAGAAGGTGTTCAGTGACATGTACGATGGTATCAAGACGAGCGAGATTGACGATCTGTCGGCTGATGTCGCGATCCATATGATGACTGACAATCCAGATTACGAGACTCTCGCGACTCGTCTGGTCGTAAGTAATATTCAGAAAAATTCGCCAAAGTGTTTTTCGGACGCAATGGTTATGCTGCATTCCAAGGGTACAGTGTCGGACGAGTTTATGAAGTGTGTCAGTCTGAAGCTCGATGCCGTCATCGACCACTCACGCGACTACCTCTTTGGATTCTTTGGCATCAAGACTCTACAGAAGATGTATC
>Ga0247723_1000602_pt1 | contig 23992 bp, 48 predicted proteins | sample MSEWelMarce5H_FC_FD_189079 | JGI IMG/M metagenome (GOLD analysis project Ga0247723, IMG submission 189079) | Subsurface sediment microbial communities from gas well in West Virginia, United States - MSEEL Well Study Marcellus 5H_FC | ecosystem: Environmental > Terrestrial > Deep subsurface >... | reverse complement strand
TCACTATGCAATACAAGTATTGGACTGCTACAACGATTAGTCCTCTAGCCGATGGTCAGAAGATCCCAACAAACTTCATTGATAAACTAACTCAAAACTTTACTGGATTCCAGCAACAGTTAAATGGAGTTATCGGTGAACGTGCTGGTAACTTCGTAACTGGTGCTTTGGGTTCTGCAGTCGTGACTAAACTTCCAGGATTGTTGAGATTCTAATGGCACCAGAAAGTTGGCTAAACAATAAGTGGCGTCCATCCATGGGATGGATGTACATGGTCGTTTGTATAATGGACTTTATTGTTTTTCCAGTATTATGGAATTTGTTACAACATACTGCTGGACAAGACATCACTCAGTGGAAACCTTTAACGCTTGAGGGTGCTGGATTATTTCATATGGCTATGGGTGCTGTTTTAGGTATCGCTGTATGGAGTCGTGGTAAAGAGAAGTTAGCTGGAGTTGCAAATTCGTCAATAAATACCAAGGATGAAGAATGAGAATAGATGATAGTTTGTCTGAAGTGTTTGATGTTCAAACATTACCAAAGACAGAAGTGATTACACAAGATGGTGAGATTATTTCTACAGCAAGTCAAAAGATTGAATCAGACTACGATACAACTCGTAACAATCTTCGTATTTTGTTACAGCAGGGACAGGAAGCACTTCAGAAGTCTCTCGATGTAGCCATGCAATCTGAGCACCCACGTGCTTTTGAAGTAGTGGGTAATCTTATGAAACAACTCGCTGAAGTGAATCAGCAGTTGATGGATTTACATCAACAGAAACAAAAACTAGATGAACCATCTAAAGCTGAGAAGGCTAAACAGGTTACGAATAACAATGCTATCTTCGTGGGTAGCACTGCTGAATTGAATAAGTTAATTAAGAATATGGCTAAAGGAGAATAGTAATGGCATTACCGATGATGAATACACCGACCTATAATATGGTCGTGCCTTCGAGTGGAGTGAGTGTTAAGTTTAGACCATTCCTCGTTAAAGAGGAAAAGGCATTATTAATTGCACAACAAAGTGAAGACTTGCTTGTTATGGTTGATACTCTTAAGAGTGTAATTAAAACTTGCGTTTTAGATAGCATTGATGTTAATAAACTAGCGACATTTGATTTAGAGTATATGTTTACTCAAATCCGTGCTAAGTCTGTTGGTGAAATTATTGAATTAATCTTCCCATGTGATAATGACCATGGTGAAGATAACGAAAAGGCTAGAGTTAAAGTTTCTATTGACTTAACTACGCTTCAGGTAGAAAAAGATCCTGAACATACAAACAAGATTGACTTGTTCGGTGATGTCGGTGTTATGATGAAGTATCCAACTATGGATATTATGAAAAAGTTAGAAACTTTAGATGAAGGTAATATCGATAAAATTTTTGATGTAGTTGCTCTGTCGATTGACTACATCTATCAAGGTGAAGAAATCTTCTACACCAAAGAACAAAAGCATGAAGAGGTGTTACAGTTTTTAAATAACTTAACATCTGATCAATTTATTAAAATCCAGAACTTCTTTGCAACTATGCCAAGAATTAAGAAAGAAATTGACTATACTTGCCCTGTATGCCAAAAGCAACACAGGAAGATGCTGGAGGGCATGCAAAGTTTTTTTTAATTAACCTTTGTCATGAAAGTTTAGCGAATTACTATAAAATGAATTTCGCTCTGATGCAGTACCACAAATACTCGCTTGCGGAACTTGAGGAAATGATTCCGTTTGAAAGAGAAGTGTATGTCTTTATGTTAATTGAGTATCTAGAAGAAGAAAAGAAAAGAATAGAATCTAAGAGAAAGTAATATGGCAAAAAGAACAGGTAACAGCTCTGTTAATTCGAGCATTAGACAACAAACAAGATCTAATGAAGAGGGATTATCACAACTGATAGTTTTACAACAACAATCTGTTGGTCATCTTGCGACAATAAAGTCTTTAATGGAAACTACAGCAAACATTAAAGACGATGAACGATTAAAACTAGAACAAGAGTCATTAGACGTTCAAAAGAAACAACTCATAGTTCTTGAAGATTCTGAATCGGACAGAAAGAAAGCACAAGAAGATATTCAAAAGCTGATGGACAGTATGAAGACATTTAAGTCTCCTTTGGAAAAAGGTAAGGGGATTATGTCTAATCTTGCTGGTAAGTTCTCTGGTGAAAATATCAAAACAAAGTTTCTCGAGTCTACTAACGTATTCGGTATTAATAACAAACGATTAGAAAAAGATAAGTTTATTAAGGAACAGAAAGCACTTGGTGCTGAGGGTGATCTTAATAAAAAGTTTGAAGGTGCTTATGCAGCTAAAAAAGAATCTTCAAAGGTTGAAGAAAGTATTCAAAAGATAAGACAAGCTACTGGTGGTAAATTTACTGATGAAGAATTGGCTAAATCAAAACCAGAAACTGCTGCATTGTTTGCAAAGAAAGCTGCACTAACACAAGAGTATGCTCAATTCGATAAGGGTGCTGCACTAAAGACTGGTGGTAAAGCAGCAATGGTTTCTCCTGCTGCAGAAGCAGTGGCTAAAACTCCAACTCAATTATTTGCATCAGAGGGAGAGCAGTTAGAAGAAGCATCAGAAAATGCTAAGCTAATGGGTGAACAAACTTCTCTCTTAACTAAGATTGAAGAAAACACTCGTGGTTCTGGCGAGGGTGCACCAAAGGCTAAACCTGTAGAACCTGCATCAAAGGGTGGATTATTAGATGGCATCTTTGATTTCTTGGGAACAGGACTAATGACAGCGTTTAAGACATTATTCAGTCCTAAGAATCTACTAAAAGCATTGGGTAAGATATTTGTTATTGGTGCTATAGTTGGTGCTCTCTTCTCAGGAATAACTGATGCGTTTGATGAGTTCGCTAAGAGCGGAGATATCGGTAAAGCACTTATCGCTGGTTTAGCTGGTATCGTAGACTTCTTAACATTTGGATTGTTTGACAAAGAAAAGATTAAAGAAGTTATTGGTGACTTTGCTACATGGACAAGTGAGAATCTCATTCAGCCATTCGTTAAATTCATCACTGGCATCAAAGATGATTTCATGGCAATGATTTCAAGCATTGGTATCCCAGAAATCAAATTCAAGATTCCAGTCATCAATAAAGAAGTAGCAATTGGTCCATTCTACCCATTTAAATCAGATTCATCTTCTTCAGCACCAACCGCACCTCCTCCAACAACTGCTGCTGCAGTGGCTGGTGCGTCTAAAGAAAACGCTGACGCAGAAGCTGCAAACACTGGTACTGGTGGTGGTAATACTGCTGTTGTTAATGCTCCAGTCACAACAAACAACAACACATCTCAAGTAATCAAGTCTCCGATTCGCAATCAAGAGTCTTCGATGTCAAAGTTCGTCGGAAGCAGATACGCACGAGCATAAAAAAGGGGAGCCATCGGCTCCCCAGTACTTCACAGTGCCTTTCGGCAACTCATAATTAACCTTCGTCAGCAATCTTCTGGAAGTATGACATAACATCTTCATCGTCATCTTCTGCTACAGCTTTTGGTGCTGGTGCAGGTTTGGATGCGATCTTAGGTGCTTGTGCCACTGGACGATCTTCTTCTTCAGCGATCTCTGCAGCAGACTTGCTAGCAAAAGCATCACCAGAAAGAACATCATTCAACTTCTTCTTCAGTTCATCATAAGACTTGAAGTTCTTACGATCTGTAAACTCAGACAACTTGTGTTGAGCATTTACGATTGCCAACAACTTGTCTTCGTCATCAGAAACTACAGTAGGTTCACTGAATACAGACTCATCATAGTTTGCGTAACCATCTTTCTTACGCATACGTAGTTTAAAGTTTGCACCTTCCCACAAGTCAAATACGTTGACTGGCTTTTCATCTTCAAAAGTTGGACGTGCTTTGTCCATAATCTTATCAAAGATTTTCTTGCCAAACTTGAACAAGAATACCTTACCTTCGTTCTCAGGATGCTTCGGATCTGAAACAATGAGTACGTTAGCAATGAAAGAAAGTTTACGCTTTTGTTTACGTGCGATCTCTTTGTTGGCTTCAGAACCAGAGTTCCAAAGTTGAGTGTTTAGTTCACCAACAGGATCGTTTTCACCAAGAGTAGTTAGGGAGTTTTCGATATACCACTTTCCAGTTGGACCTTGGAAACCATGACTGAAGATTCGAACCCATGGGAGTTCATCACCTTCTACACGTGGTAGGAATCGGAGTGTTGCAGTTCCATTACCTGCCTTGTCACCTTCGAGTCGCCAAAAGCGATCGTCAGCAAAAGATTTGGTATTGGCTGTTTCGGGATTCGCAATCTTGTCGAATTCTCCAGCGATTTTGCTGAAGTCAGAATTGCGCATTTTACGGAGTGCTTGAATGTCCATCGTATTTTCCTTTGTATTAATATTACGGTGTATTTTTAGTATGTTGTATCTGAATTTCATCAGTCAGTTCGACTTCGTCATCGAATGAATCATAATCTTCATCTACATAACTATTTAGCGTTTTCATTCCGCCACTTTTTCGATTGTTCGAATGTTTAGCGTGCTTTCCAGATCGCCCACTGGTCTGCTCATCTTCATACCTTTTAGGTTGCTTATGATATGTCTTGCCCATGTTACCCTGCAATTTCTTCCATGAAGTGGTTAAAAACCTTTTGAATCTTAATCTTATCGTATTTTACGAATCCAGTCAACTTTGTAATGCGTCTCAATTCATTATCCCATATGTATCTAACTGATAAGTTCTGATTCCACTTTTCAACAATAGGGTGGAAGTCATCTATGATTCGTAAGGTTTCGATGGAGATCTTTCCACCAACAAACAGTGATAATGCTACAGGATACTCACTGTCTGTAAAATTAAAAAGTGCAGAGTGTTTCAATTTGTTTACTTCGAGATGAGTTAGTAATGTCGCTAAATCATCTACAAATACCTTTGTAATGCTTTGTTTTCTTTTGTTCCATTGTCTGAAGTTATCGTCTGCTTCTGCTCCAGCATAGATCGCAGTATCATTACCATAAGCAAAATTAGAAACAAAGAACTGAATAATCTCTTTGTCGTCTTCGTGCTTTCTGGCTAACTTCTCAAATATGTATCTGTCATTTCTAGCATTGAATGCTTCACGAGTACCCTTAACATTTCCTCTGTTTTCAAACACATTAAATTTGTCAGTGGTAAAGTGGAGTTTAATTGCTAGGTAATAACGGTATGCTTTAAATCCGTCCATACTTTGCTCGGAGTTTTCTACATTCTTCTTTCACTTGTGGTGGGAAGTCTGGTGAAATTTCAGAAATACTACAATCATATCTAACTGTCAAACCTTTGAATGCATCTTTCGCCCAATACATAAAAGTAACTTGTGCGCAGATGAATACAATAACAGCGATGACTATAAGTTTATTATCAGACATCTAACTGTGCCTGTTTAGGCAAATAATTAAGTTCACGAAAGTCCATCTCAATTTTATCTTTTAGTGATTTGTTAATCAACTTAGCAACATCTTCTGGTTCAAGATAGTTCTCTTTACAATACTCAAGAACAGCGTCCATGTAACTGATATTAGAAGCAGAGACTATCTGTTCAATGTGCAAAGAGAAGTCGTTGGCATTCTTAAATATAGCTGACATTCTGCTCTTTCTTAATCCAGTATTCAGTGTGTTTAAGTTCTTGATTAACTTTATCGTACTCTTTTAGTTTGGCTTTATAAAGTTTCCAAATAGGAGTGTCTGTTTTATCAGCATCCATCTTACGTTCAAACTTCTCAAGAAACATAGAAAAGAATTTATCCAACTTCATCTTCTCAATTTGCAAAGAGTTGTATTTTTCAGTCAAGTTCATAATATGTATTATACCTTATTTGTCATTGCAAGACAAGTTAATTAAATTACCACCATAGAAAGCAACGTCCATTACCAGTGCTTCGTTTTCGTTTTGCAACTTAGCGTTTGCATCTTGTAACTCTTTCAATTTCTGCTTCATACATTGCATTTCCATATAGTGTTGTTTCAATAACAACTCTATATTTCCTTCGTGCTCAGAGCACTTCACGCAGAACTCACTCATTTTAATTTCCTTATATAATCGATAACTTCAATTGCATCTTTATAACCAGAAATTTCTACAGCTTGTTCCACATAATCTTGTGACTGGTTAAGATACTTCTCACGCTGCATCTTCGCAAGTTCTACAATATTCAATTCATAAAACTCTTGGTCTGTAGAACCATCTTGATAGACATGTTCCCATGTGCCATCTTGTCTTAGGCGAATCTTCATTAAGACTTTCTTTTCCATTATCCTCTCCTCATAGTGGCGATGTCTTTTGCTTCTTCGTCACTGAAGACAGGAACTGCGTTGGACTTATGCATGGTACCAATACCTTTAATCTTATCGCCAGTGTAAACTGGGTTTTCTTTCTTAAGACAAGGTGCACCACTAAATGGAAGACTTGGATGATTAGGTGTCTCACGACAAGCAGGTGTTCCAAGTGAGTATGTATCCCTGAGTTCTTGTCGCTTTGGTGCGATTCGAGTCTTTGGTTCATACTTCTTCATCATCGCTTCCCAGCTTGCTTGCAACTCTCGTTGCTTTGCAGTAGGTTTGCGTTTTTTAGACTTACCGAGTGATGTATGTAGCATTTGCATAATATAATTATACTCCAATTAACATTACATGTCAAGCAGTTACAACGAATCCAGATGTATCTTTCTTCGCTTTACCTTTGGCTTTCAAGCCAACGATAACTCCCTTTGGATCTAAGAATCGCAGATCTGTCTCGTCACCATTAATAACTGGACGACCGATGTATTTCTCTGGCAACTCTTTGAACACAGCTGCAATATTCATACCATTACTTGCAGCAAGACGAACATCCATATCATTGCCATCTGCTTTGGAGAAAGTCAGGTGATAGTTTGGAATGTGGGATACTTTGCGACCAAGAATTTTGGTGTAGTCGTAGAACTGGACTTCTGGAAAGTTTTGAAATATATTCTTACCATTTGGCAATGAGTATTTCTCCCATGCAATATCAGAAGTGCCATTGAGACGAAAGACTGGAATCAATCCTTGCTTCTCTGCTTTCTTAATCGTGGCTTGAATCTCTTTGAACAGGTCAAGCATGAATTGGTTACGATTCTCAAAGAACATTTTGGTTTTGCGGATGCGTGCTTGTTGAATCGTGTTTGTGGTTTCACCTTTCTTGAAGATACCACCACGACCAGCAGTATTCAAACATGCAGCTTTACAACCAGCTGTCGCTTTTGGGCAGGTATTTTTGCCAGATAAATCGGCAGGTGCAAGATGAAGGACAGACGACAGATATCCCTTCTTTTGACCCTTTAACAACTTTGGATTACCTACAGTAAGTAAAGCCATTTTTCACATCTCCATAATCAACGATATAAGAGATATTATACAATAATTATGAATTAAAGACAACACCCTAGAACCCCTCTAGGAGAGAGGCTCTAGGAGTCGAAAATAACCCTACAGAGTGTAGGGGATTACTTTTTGATGTTAGGCTGAGTATTGTGGGATGCAGCGTAAGCCACACAAACAACGTCTCTTTCGCTTGCATAGGCACATCGAACTGCAATCGGATCAATACCCTTAACAATGGCTGATTCAACATTTCGCTCTACAGACTTTAATTCGCTGTATTGATAAAACGTAACAGAACCAATCAGAGATACAATTGCAATCAAAACACTAATAGTGAAAATATTATCATTCATAACAAACTCCTTTAATTTACCAAGATCCATCATCAATCACCACTCTTAACCATACCAAACCAAGATATAATTCAAAGTGGAAAATATATGTATCAATTTCATGCGGAGGATTAAACTCCAATTTAAAATTCCAGTGGTAAGGATTTAAAACTAATCCTGCCCACAAACCTGAGTATTTAAGATAATTCTTTAACATGGTCGCATAGTCCTAATTTTTTGGCTTCAGGTGGACTCAACCAAATATCTTGTGGTGGCAAAAGAACCTCTCGGATTTTTGCGTCAGAAAGACCAGTGCACTTTTTGTAATGTGCAATCATCTTCTTAGTGGTTAAGTCGAACTCTTTTACCGTTGCGAAAAGTTCGTGTTCCTTACCAAACGCGCCCCATGAATACTGATGTGACAGGATAGAAGTGTTTGGTGTTAGAATACGATTGTCTTTATCTCCAGCAATAAAAATCATAAGTCCAGCAGAAGCAATCTGACCAAGACCAATTGTACGAATCGGAATAGCAGAACCTCTCATGACATCAATCAATGCAAACGCTGCATTCAAATCACCACCTGGAGATGTGATGATAAGATTGAGCAACTCTGGTCGCTCTTCAGAAAAGTTTGCTTCAAAAATCCACTCAACTGCATTCTTGGCAGTAGCCAATGTGATTTCTTCCATTAGTAAAAAGAATGAGTGTTGTGAAGAATCTTCTTTCAGTTGTAGATTTAGTTTTTGCATCATTAAATTTTTCCACTTTCTTTATAAAAAATATGTCTACCAATTACAGTAGTCTTTTCAAGTCCACGCCATCTTGGATTCACATAATCTGCGTGGTAAAATAATGCACCATGCGTGATATCCTTAATCTTATCATAATTCGCATAAACAAAGAGTGCAACTTTTCTTGCTTCTCTATATGCATGTGAATTAGATACTCTTTTGCCTTCTTCACAGAACCAAGTGAACTGACAGGTATAGTTTACCTTTTGTTTCACTACAGAGCAAATATCTTTTGGATATCTTGGATCTTGCACTCTATTCATTGTTACAAGTGCAACTGCAACACGACCTTTTTCTGGCTCATGACCAGCTTCGTGATAAATGTTATCTGCCAAACAATCAACTTGCTTTTTGGCATCCTTAGTTAATTGAGTATATTCTACTTCAATAATTTTTTCAGATGAAAACGTAGCACTCATGAAAACAATACTACTCATGAGAAATAATGCTACTAAAACGTATAATCGCTTTTGCATACGATCTCCTTAAATCAGTTAGAGAGTAACACAAATGAATGTGTTACTCCGATCCCTATCAGGTGGACTTTTTGCTAGTCTTTGTTGTATCTAGTGGGATGTTTGAAACGAAACCATTCAAGGTCTGTGCCTTTTGAATGATATCTGCTTCACTTGGGTACGCTGGAAATCCTGGATGAGCAGGAACTTCGGTACCATGGATTTTAGCAATTTCGCATTTTGTTGCGTATTCATTGCTAACGACTTCACGCTTACCATAGTAATCTTCAGTAAGCATGTCTTTCGCCATTTTTAATAGTTCAAGGCGAATCTCGAACGGGGTCATATTACTCATAGTAAATCTCCTTGTGTGTTATGAGTTGTGTGTATTGGTGGATTCTTGTGCTGGTTCCACCGAACCAGTATATTATTTAGGAAGTCTTACTTCTTCTCTGCAGGCTTCTTAGGTGTTGGCTTTGGTGACTTTGGTGGAGGAGGACATTTACCATTCTTGTCTTTCTTCACACAATTAGTAACCTCTGTCGGAATTTCTTTCTTTGCTGGCTCTGCTGCGAATGACATTGTAGCAAATGCCATCATAACTACTGTAACTAATGCTTTCATTTAGGTTCTCCTATAAATGTTATTTTTACATCTGGGTTGTTGGACATAATACTGTTCCATCTGTTTCGCCAACCAACCACATGTTTCGAAGTATCATCTGGTCTCGTGTCCCAATATTTATGAGTATGACTGCTGGTGTCGCTAGTGAACCAAGAGTCACATCCGTAAATATCTATTTCATTATATCCAAGTTCAATTAACTTACTACACGCAACGTGTCCACTAGAATCATATTCTGGCAGTGGCTTAACTAAACCAAGAAAGTGATTTTTAAAATACTCTCTGTTTCTAAATTTTGTTTCTCGCCACGCATGTTCACTAAACCATGTTGGCACATTTGGTAATTTACGTTGCCACCATTGAGCAACAATACCTATATCCAAAACTACTGTAGAATCTACTTGTATCCAAGGTATATTACAACCAATAAGGTAGCTATACCTATCAGGTTCAGTAAAAAGAATCCTACTTGGTCCATTACAAAGAACTGCAGCTTTCATCACTCAACTACAGCGACAATGTTTTCTTCTTTAATCATTACACGTTGAGCATCACCAATCTTAACAACTTGTGCTTTGTTCCACTCAAGATAAATCACATCACCAACTTTAACTTCTGTAACGTCTGGTCCAATGGCAAGAACTGTTCCAGTCTTTGACTGATCAAACCCAGCACCTTCAAGGATGATACCAGATTCTGTTGTATTTTCTCTTTTGTTCTCAGCAACAAGAACCTTGTCTTTCAATGGTTTAACTTCCATAGTAACATCCTTTTAAATTATAAAAATGGTAGCTTATTCTGTTACGAGGAAAGCTACCGAAACCCTAAGCAGTGTTTAGGCTGCTAATGCGAACTGTGCGTCGTTTGCGTTTACGTTTTTTGCTTCTTCGACCGAGAGATACTGATATGATGTTGCCACCACATTACTGTACTTTCCTCAATCCTAACGGGTTTCACATTCCCGTGCTGTCCACTTGTTTACTCGTCGCCCTGTCGAAACCTAGTCACCCCCATCAGAAGTGGTCTGTCTCTTAACAGACTGTAGCACTTTATCTTCTGCTAGCACTTTTGGTGGAGGTGGAGGGAATCGAACCCTCGTCCAGAACACCTTTCTCTTTGCTTCATACAGCAATACATCAATTATACATTACAATTGATTGCAAGACAAACTTACTTTATGTAAGTCCTGTTAAGCATTGTGTGATTATGATCTGTTGGTCCCCAATCTCCATCTGGATGGAATGCAATAACAACCATACCTTCGTCTTTTGTGATGAACCTATGCATTTCTCTTTCTTCAATACACCAGACTGTACCTTTGTTCAATTCAATTTGTGTTTCTGTACCATCAGAATTTTTTAAGCAAGCGAACCCTGAACCTGAAGCAACTACACCAAGACGAATACTTGGGTGAATGTGATAGGTTTGGTTTACGTTTGCTGGAAAATATAATGCATTTAATGTCGGATCGCCAAGACGTGGAGGATAGATTAATAGTGTATCGCTACATCCATCAATGTAACATAATCTTCCTGAGTTCTCTAATGGACCACCAACTGAGTTCTGTCCACGAAATCCTATTCTGGTGATTATTACAACTTGTCCTGTGTAATGAATCTCATCACAACCCCAAGACCAATAACAAAAATATTGACCTTCATAAGCAGTCATTCCATTCGGTAACTTAACCTCACCTGATAAAACATACCCATAAATCGTTGAGTACTCATTGGTGTATGTAAACCCCTGATCTTTATTATCAGTTGCATCAAACAATGCTGCTGATGACGGATACATACTATCCGTATAGTCAAGAGCCGATTTAGTTTCTTTGGAGTAAATTTTCATTTGTGTAGTGCTCTATAAAAATTATTTTAACATCCCAACAAAATCATTATTATAGTTATAATATTCTTCTGCGGGAAAGGTGTCATGATACTTGAGTTTATCGTCAATAAAGAAACAGTTTTCCTTTCGTTGAACCATGCTTGCCAAACTACCCATTTTTAACTTCTTTAAATATCCAGCATCACCATTGACATCAAGTATATATTTCTTTTGAATAAACTTAAATGTTTCTGGAGAATCACCTATTAATTTATCTGAGTTGTGCATTGACCACAGTTGGAATTGCGCAGGGGAATAAAATGTTGTGTAGTTTTCTTCAAATTTAATATTATCTCTATTCCAAGAATATGGCATAATACGAACATAAACAGATTGCCACTTCATAGCGAAATTAATCCACCAAAGGAATTTATACACGTTATCAATTTTAATCGGTGCAGCATCAGTAACACGTTTTAGTATATGATATGCTGGAGCGATATATGGTTTATAAAATGTTGGCGACCCTTCGATAAAGAAGTCTATAAGAGTACCTTCCATCTGCTCAATAGGAGACAATAAAGAATCATATCCAGCAAAAGTAACAAGACCACCAGTCACTTGTGAACCAAATAATTGGTCAGCATTTTCACCAGTAACAAATAAGATTTTATCATTACCCATGTAAGCAGGGAACTTGTAGCTAGAATCACATTTAAAATGTTTTATGATAAATTGGTGGTAGAAAACAGGATTTTCAAGAATACTTTTTTCTGATAGTAAAACAATTATATTCTTTAGCTCTTCAGGCTTAGCGTTTTTAAGAAACGAACATAGAATTAATGTTGAGTCAATACCACCACTATACATAACAGTAATGGTTCTGTTAGTTTTTGCTGCATGATCCAATAATTGTCTGGCACGTTCATCGCAGATTTCTTCAAAAGATTTATGTGTGAACATATCCATTGAAGGCATCTTTAAAAAATCTGGGGTTGTCATGTTTAGCGGAATACTAATTGTATTCGTTCTATCTAAGAATGTGATGTTTTGACTAAACATTTTAAATAGAGTTGAAAATTCCCGACCACCAGGAACCTTTTCCAAATCACTGTGATACACAGGATTATTAAAAATGTCATAACTATTATAATAGATCATAAATTACCATACTTTGAAAGTTCAGTGTCGAATTTGTTGAATACATCATGTAACTCTTGTAGAGAAGAAGAATTTAGAATCGCTTTCTTTGTTCTAATTCTTAATGTTTCACTTTCTGCCAGCCCAGCTTCTAATATCTTATTCTTGATAATGACACGCTTCGCAGCTTCTTGTAAACTAATATCTTCACTTCTTGCGTAACTAATGATAAATGGGTATTGCATAAACTCATCATCTTGAATATTGTTCTCAATAATTTCAGTGGCTTGTTGAAACTTCGCCTGATAAATTCTTCCTTGACACGCATCAAAGTTATTAAAGAATAATATTCTGTTATTATCTATGCGTTGGAACATGTGATCCAACGCACATCCTTTATTAAAGGTTAATACTACTTCTTCAAGTTCTTTTTGATCATGAAATTCATAATTAACTTCCCAATTAATACCAGCAGTGTCTAATCTTAGTAACCATGGCTTATCTGCGTCGAAAGTAAACTCTGGATATGTTTTATGCATACTAGCTGTATAAAAACTAATATTAGGTTGATTATTAAACCCAGAAATTTCTGTGGCTGTATGTGGGTGCGAACATAGAACAACAAGTCGCTTTTTGGAACCACGAACAATAAAACTATTTTTGTGGTCAAACGAATTTGGAGATGGATTTAATAAAGGAATGGCAAATTTCTTTTGCTTATACCAATAAGCAAGCACGTCAGTTTTGGTTAACAAAATTATTCCCCAGTTGGTGTTGATTCTGGAATTACGATAGCGTTAATAAGATTTCCTCTGGTATTTGTCATAGCATCATTAATTTTAGAAATCATTTGATCAATAACCATTTGATGATTATCGTCATTCATATACATTTCTTCTGGTGTTATAACAAACACACGTTCAAATTTATTATCTTTTAAAATAACTGCAGTGTATGTCACTACATTTTCTCCTGCGAGTTGTTTTAGATCATCTCTTAATGTTGGGAAAAATCGAATATCTACAACATTTGATAATTCCATTAGTTTAAATCCCAATTCTCTTACCTTTGGGTTGTCGATTAATGCTAAATTGCTAATCATACGTTTTCTCCTTAAATATTTCAATACCATCTAAAATGGCTTTTTCTTGTGACTGTAAAATAGGAATAATTTTACGTTTTGGTGGATCTTCTACGTGTTCATACATAGTACCCCAAATGTCTTGACGCTCTAATGGTAACTCTGTATTTTTAATTAAATATGGAATGTATCCTGTGATTTTCTCAAGAGATAATGCAAATAGTGGAACAGCGTCTGAGTATGCATTATTACATGATGCTTTCCAATAATCACCTTCTAAGAACATACACGCACCTTGACATATATGTAACACTGGGCACTTTGAACATTCTTGACGATTGCGCCAGTGAGTTGCCGTGTTAATAGAAATATTATCAAAGTCAGAAAGGTTTCCACCTAAATGGGATTCACCATTTTTAGATATTTCAGTGGCACTTACGTTTTGACAAGTGATAACATTACCACGGAGGTCAAATGAAATAGTATCTTCTTCATCCATTCCACATTTTTGTCCAAGATAATCTGCATGCTTGTGAGTTAGGACAGCATTAGTGAACCCATCAATCTTTTGAATGATACCGCCAAATCCAATATAACCATCATTGGCAAATATATCAGCAAATGCTTTGCGACGGAACTCAAACATATCTCGTTTAGTTTGAAGAGAACTCGCAAGACCATCGTCATCATAAGCATCAACGAATCCACCTTCACCGAGAGGAACCATTGGGTCTTGTGTGAAATTAACAAACCAATCATGAATTAGTTTGCGACTAGTATTCTTCGCATTCAACATTGAGTTGAAACTCATTCTACCTTCTTTGGACATCACCTCATAAAACTCAAGAACAGTTTTCTTAACTTCTGGATCGTCAAAGGGATCTGGTCCACGAACATGTTGTCCTGGACCATCGTGACTAATCGCCACACTAAATCCCATGGCATATAACCAAGCACAAATATCCTCAGTTAAAAGAGAACCATTAGTGATAACTGAAAACTTTGGTGGCTGTTTCCAGTCTGAGAATTTTTTTGCAATGGCTTCTGCCAATGGTTTAAATGTTTTCCAATAAACAAATGGTTCGCCACCCCAGAATTCTACTTTTAAACCTCGTTGCTCGTCAAATTCCAATTCATTAAACAATTCCATAAAATTTTCAATATCTTTTGGATTGGTTTCTTTTGGTCGTTCAACGAATTTTTGAGAACAGTAATCACATGCGTAATTACAAGAAAGTCCCATTTGGATTTTCACAAGTTTTACTGCCCTACTCTTTTTAAGAGGAACGTCTTTTGAGAATGGCACTACTGGAGATTGATTCTTAGAATTAGCTTGTTGTTGAGACTCATAAACAATTCCAGTCTCATCTTTTAGAGTGTTTGTTTCATTGTCATAATAAAAGATCTTTTTATCAGTTTTATTACGTTCAGCGTGTATTTCAAAAATCATTTCAAACCCTTCAGAATATAATTCAAATATTTAATATTATCCACCACAAGCGCAATCGCATGCACAATCACAGTTATATGAAACTTGAGAGGTATTACAGTTATATGTGCAAGCACAGTTGCAATTAACCTGTAGCCATTTTTGTGCATCGCAATTAACACAGTTTACCTGACCAGAAATAGTACAATTAGTACATTGAATATTACCACAGTTGCAGTTTGCTGTACAATTACCGTTGGAACAATTTCCGTCATTATTTTTTTGGAAATATGTTAATCCATAAAAAGCCTGTAAATTTGGAGATGCTGGTCGTGAAGTTTTAATGAAACCATTTAGAAACGATAAACTACTCGAATAGTTACTCGCCAGAGTAAGTTCGGTGTTTACGTCGCTAATTGATATCGCTCCGCTAGATTGTATAGTCATTTTATTCCTGAAAACAGTTGTTTTTTTTATTTAGGTGTTATATTTATTTCTATACTCAAGTCTAAGTTTCTTAAACCCAGCAATCCAGTTATCTCGTTTTTCAATGAAAATTCTTGGATAGTCATTATCAACACCCATAATAATTACAAGTCTACCAACAGGGATCCCAGTTCTTTCCTCAAACGCTACAGAATATGCAGCACATTGCATAAAGTAGTTATGAATGTCATCTCTGTCTTTTGGTCTGCTAGACGTTTTAAAGTCAATAACAGACATCTTACCCTTATATTCAGCGATACAGTCTACCGTGCCAGCGACCTGTAAATGGTCGCTATACAGCGGAGTCTCTAAACAGTGAATATTGTCAATTTCATCTAGGTATTCTTTAATCGACCCAAACATCTCTGCATCAGATATATTTGGCTCAACATGTTCTCCAAGCAAATAGTGTTCGCAGTGATGGTGGATTCTTGTTCCTCTGGATGATGCTTTGGCAGAGACTCTGTTGGCTTCTTCGTTGCCAACTCTCTTTCGCCATTCTGCGATTCCCTTCGCTGTGTGCAATCCTGTGACAGTTGTGACGGAAGGATAGGATTTACCTGACGGAGTTTTGTATAATCTCGTACCGTCAGGTTTTGTGTCACGTTCAAGTTTACCGAAATCATGATGTATAAAATTCTTCATTATGTGAGCAGTTTAATTGCATCCTCGTAGTGGTGAATACGATCTTCAAGACCAATGTAACCACCATTAATCTTTTTCGTCATTAGTTTAATGTCGCCACTATCAGCTTGAACATTCAACTTGTTTTTGTTCCAGAACCAAATGGCAGACATCAAAGCAAAGTCTTTGTCTGCACAAACCCAGTCTGGATTCTCAAATAGATTTTCCCAGTCTTCAAACATATCTTTGGCAAATGAACGATAGTTATCTTTTCCAGTCAATTGGATTGGTCCACGTCCACGATATTTCCATCCATCGCCCGATGCCTCTGGACCATTACCCATACGACCACCATAAACCTTATTGGCAATCATTTCTGGTTTGCGTGCATAAGGTTGTGCTGATTCAAGTGTAGGGAAATACTTTTTGAAGATACCATTTAACCCTTGTGCTGAGTAATTAAGATTTTCTTCAAACGTAGTCCAACCACCAGACTCGTGTCCGCATTGTGCAAGGAATGCAGCAACACGTTGAGGTGTATTAATTTCGTATGTTGGGAATACTTCATTCATAGAGTTAGCCCAACCTTCTGGGTCTTGTGCTCTTGGAAATAAAGTTCTAAATTGTTGACCTGTAATCATTTCGTCTCCTGATCTTCTATCTTAAGTTTGGCCAAGATATAATCTTTAACCAAAGATGAACGAACAATATCATCTGGAGTGAATTCAACTTTAGTAAATGCTTTCATGTGCATGGCGATATCAAAGAATTTTAAGATACCAGACATATCGTTCTTTTTCTTATTTAGATCTGTTTGGCGATAATCACCACACCAAATAATCTTTGACATATGACCAACACGAGTCATAACTGTATCAATCTCTTCGAATGTTAAGTTTTGCATCTCATCAACGATAATGATTGCATTATCAAAAGACATTCCTCGAATAAACGATGTAGAAATAAATTCAATGTGATGTTGTTCTTCTAAACGATCCCATGCATCTTTGCGACCAAATAATGTTTCGCAGATTTGACGATATGGCTGTTGATAAATTTCCATCTTCTCATTTACGTCACCTGGAAGATGACCAATCTCACGAGATTGTACTGCAGAACGAACCACAATAATTTTATTAAATGGATTTGATTTATCAAGCACTTCTTCAATGGCTTTATAAAGTGCAATGAAAGTTTTACCTGTACCTGCCACACCATGCAGTGCTACGAAATAATCTCCTCGTTTATACGCATCAAAGAATATTTTTTGATTTTCTGTTAATGGCTGGAATGTTTTTAAATTGTCTAATCGAATCTTTAACTGATTACTGGCAATTGGTTTTGTTTCACGCTCTTCATTATTTTCGTTTATTTTTTTAGCAGCAGCACGAGCCATTAATATTCCTTATAGTTGTGATGATGATTTTTGTAATTGGCTACCTGGAGTCTTTTCGTGGATTCTTTGCAATACCTCCTTAAATCCTGTGTCGAATTTACGTGTAGATGACATTTTAGTCGGATCACCAAACGCTACAGATTGGATCACTGTCTCTAGTTGCGGATTTTCATTTCTGAAGTTATCTAACTCAGAAATTTTCATAATCTTCTCGAACTGCTCGCCTGTTTCTTTATTTCGAAATACATACGTTGGCATAATATCTCCTTCAAATGTATTTATGCTGGAACCATCTTGAATTTCACTTTATTCTTCTCAGAAAGAGCGATGGCTTTGTGATTTCTGTTTTTCCACTCAGAAACATACCACGCAGGAATGGGTCTGTTGGTCCAAACAGCGAATGGTTGTTTATCATTGATATAATAGTTGTGATATGCTTGGATAGAGTCTGGAACTTTATATTGATCAGGCATACACTGTGGCATCGGAGTGATATCACCCATTTTTATGTTTTTTGGTAAATTATCAAGAAATGGAATAAGTTTTTCTGCGACATGGTGTTTACCATAACGGAATGTATACTCTTTCATGAGATCTCGCCAGAGAGAATACAACCAAATGTAATTTCCAGACGTTTCACGACACCAAATGCCTGATGGGTGCTTCATGTGTGATGCAAGATACAAATTATCTTCACGAGAATCATCTAATTTCCATCGCATTGCTTTGCGACCAGAAATAGACTTACCTTCATACTCATATCCGTCAAGAAGACGATGAGCAGTAGACAAAAGTTGTGCGTATTCCAGAATCATCTTAACAACGTGTTTATCAAGATGTTGTTTTGCGCATTCTGTCGTGTCTGTGTGAAGATAAAATATATTCATAACATCCTAAGAAGTCCAACAATATCAATAGTTACCAATAACAAGTAGTTAGCCAACATGCCAAATGATTTCCGAGTATAAGCAGCCCAAGCATACATTGCGCAACCAGCAATCCAAATAGGATAAAGAATGAGTAGCGGAGGATTGGGAACAGTAATAGCCATGGCGATCGCACAACCAATACTAATAGCCCAAGCCACAAGCTCAACAATAAAACGAAACTTACCACTATACCAGTCATCTGCTATCCAATCCCACGTCGTTTTAAATAAATCGTTCATAATGAAATCCTGCGAAGCGCATGAACTCCGCTAATAATGTCAATCGCACGAGAAAGTTGCTCTAAACTGTCACGTGCAGATGTGTGGAGAATGCCTTGTCCACCTTTTGAGTTGAAGGGATTGATGCAACCAACAGAATCATCAATAAGAATTGAGTGTTCAGTTGCATATTGTGCTTTTTCAGTTTTTGTTCGCACAAAATTTGGTTTATATTTGATGTTATGCTTGTCAAGCCACAAAAGTTTTTGTCTTTTTGCTTCTAAACCCTGCTCAACATTGAATGTACCCATTGAAGTAAGGATCTCAATATGTAATTTTGGTATTTTTGCAACACCAGACAGCAAAATATCAGCGTCTGGCATCTTATCAAGGTCTTCGAAGATGTGGTATGTCATAACAGAGTCACGAAAACGTGTTCTGTCCTCTTTTGTTGGGTTATATTTGCTGTAAGACTTGTTAAAATCAGCAAGAACGCCATCCATGTCAAGATAAAGTGTAATCATAATGTTATTATACCTCAAAAATTGTTGCAAGACAACACTTATTTGACAAATTTTGTGAAATCAGGTGGTTTCCAGCCCTCTGGCTTGAGAATTTTGCCATCTTCACGTCTTTTTACAAGTCCAGTGACAGGATCGATCTTGGATAAATTGGATTTTGCACCCTCATCCCAGATATTTTCACAATCCCAACCACGTGACTTCATGTAACCAACAATAACCCACATCATATCGAAGCACGCATCAATTTCTTCAACGTCATCACTGTTCTTATACGCATCTAAGAACTCATAATACTCTTCTTCGATAAGAGTTTTATATAAAAGTGCTTGGTCAGACATCATTTGAGGTTTTGCTGGTGTCTCTTGTCCAACTGATTTCATGAAAACAGCGACATCTGTGAATACTTTGCTCATTTGTTTCTTTCCGTATCAAAATAAAATTCAGAATGGCATACACTATCTGGATCCATAGAGAAATCATCATCAATATAATCCAGTGTTCCTGGAGGTGGCATAAATCCACAACCACGAATAAAGAGATCAAAGTTCTCTAGAACATTGTCCAGTGTATCTACATTAAACTCATGTGTCACTTTATGACTAGTAGGTTTACCGTAGATGTCAGTGTGTTCAGCAATTAGTGTAAATTTCGGCATTAGTCGTGCTCCTGTAGTGACCAGTGTAGTCGTTTAATTTCTTCCTTGAGATTTTTATTCTCTTCTTCGAGTTTAGATACTCTATGCAAGAGTTGTAGAACTGCTTCTTCAGCATCACTCAGTGGTATTTGTAGATGTTGCATCTAATTTCCTCAATGTCCATGTTCCATCTTTGTTATCAATCCACTCGAGATTATCACCCTCTTTCCATCCAGCAGTTTCTAAAATCTCATCCGTGAATGGCATAATTAAATCTCCAGTTTCTGGATCTTCTTCTAACTTAATTGTCCAACTACTCATACTCAATCTCCGTGAAAATAGTTTCTTCTGGTAAAATCTCCATAGTGACTCCATTCTTTGCAGTTTTGTCAATCATATTGGACAAGACACTCATACCATACATGTTCGTGCCGTAACAATCTGCGTGACATTCATAGACAGAACCAGAACTACCTTCGAACAAATAAACACGATCTGCATAGGTAACTTTAGTAATACCACTGTTTAGTTTCCAAGAATCTGAACCAGCATAACCACCATACCAACAAGCAAAAACTTTATGGATTGGTGGAGTATCTGGTCCAGTAATCTTTACAACTACCCATCTGTCTGGAGTGTAGTCACTCATACTTCCACCACTCGGAGTTGAAAGCGATCTGCACGATCTTCGTAGTTAATGTAACCACGTGGATTGCAGACAACACGACAACTCTTAATCATGTAGTCAAAGTCTTCGTGAGTATGTCCATGAGTCCAAAGTTTAATTCCTGGACGATCCATAATGAATTGATCCAACTGAGAATTGTATGCACCATTCATGAGTTGATCATGCTTGTAACGAGGATGCTCTGAACCTTTGCTTGGAGCATGATGAGTACAAACAACAACAGTCTTCCATGGAGGAGTGTCGGCATAGACTTCTTCAATAAACTTCAGCATGGCTTTGTGGTCTTCCACTGCATCCTGCGGAGAAAGATATGCCTCACGAGTCTTAAATGCAGCACCATAGATGATTTTACCTTCTTCGTCTACCTTTGGAGTACCAAACTCATCGAGGACTGGCTCCATAGTTCTGAAGCTGACAGTGCGATTACTATTCTTACAGATCTGAAAGTCATTCATGCGACGACTCACATGATTCATGGTCATCTCGTCTTCACCATTCATATCAGTCCAGAGTGTGCCACCGATAAAGACGTGGTCATCCAACTCCCAAACTTCTTTGTCGAGGAAGTGAATATTATCACCACACTTCTTCATGGCATCTCTTAGATAACCAGCAGAAGTTGAATAGTCACCATGATAGTGCTCATGATTACCCATGACATACACCACGTGGGGGAAGTTTTTAGAACACTGAGTAAAGAACTCCATGTAGCGATCTGTCTTTGCAGAAGAAAGAATACTGTCCGTGACACGAAGATCCACTGCAGTGCAGATGTCTCCTGAAAGCACGAGCACATCTGCGTTTTCAGTATTCTCTAACTCAAGTTGTCCAAATTCTAGATGGACATCGGAGCAAATTGCGATTTTCATTTTAATCTTTCAAATTCAAGTTCAGTTAATGCATCTTTTTTACCAAAAGAATGCTTCGGTATAATATTAAATGCTACAGATTTTCTAGTTTCAGTTGTATTATTTTTAGACACTGAATGCTGTAAATATGAGGGAAATAATATTATGTTATTTGGTTCGGGTGTATATGTATACCTATCCCATGCAAATACTCGTTGTGAATTATCATTAAATGGTTTGGGTGATAACTCATAACTATTAATACTTCGATGATTATAAAAAGTGATTGGAGACATCTGATCTATATTTTTTTGAAAATAATAGACACCAGAAATAACACTATTTGCGTGAGAATGTCTAGTATGATACTCTCCTGGATTTTTATGACTTACCCAAGATTGAGTAAACTGAACACCATCAGTATCAAAGCCCAGAACATTGCCCATTACCCACGCACTCAATTCTAATATAAAGTTAGACAATTCTTGCAATTCTGGTTCATATAACAAATAGGTATTCTTAGACCTATTACCATAATCCTCAGCCCATGTTTCTGACATTTCTGCAGTGTTTAAATATTCATACACTTCTGGTGAACATTTATAGAAATCACTAACAACAGGAATGGCAAAGAGTCCAGTAATATTCATTAGTGAACCTTTTTATTTCTTTCGATTGTTGAATCCATAGTGACACTATTCAACAGTTTTAAAAGGTCTTCCATGGATCCTGCTTCTTTGTTTAATAACATAGTCCTTGCAAGCAAAATCGCTGCAAGAGATAATGGACTAATTTCATATTTTAACATTAGTGTTGAAATATAACTATCAACACCACGAGAGATTTCAATTAGTTGTGCATCGTTCATTTATTTTCCTTATAAGGGTTTTCTGGATTCCTAGCCATACGACCATCTTTCCAAACCAAACAACGATCCCCAAGATAAAAACTACAGGGATTGCCAACATAATTATTGACTGCACTATTATCAATGTAGATGTTCTCAGTCTTTACAAACGAGCCACATCCAGTGAGCATAAGCACCATGACCAGTCCCACAAAGAATAATCCCAACGAGAGTATAAATGTAAGACCAATGGTAATTGCAAAACAAATCAATGCAAGAGTCCAGTTACCTATTAGTAATAGATACATTCCTGCAAAGAGAAAGAGTAATTTGATAGTCAGTAACATAAGATTATTATACAGTAAGTAGTAATTAAAGACAACTATTTTCTTTTCCACATACTATGATGTCCTCGATTGAGAAAGACTCCATACCATAGCATACGAATACCGTTTTTAAGTTGCAATACTCCATTCCTCCAATAGTAAGATCTATAGTTTTTTGCAGCAACCCAGTCGTCCATATTAGTCTATCCTATCTCGGGGATCCGAAAATTATTTTAATTCTTTACCTTCAAAAATATAATGTCCACCACGACGACTTTGAACCCATGTAATCGTCCAGAGCATATGATTCTCCTTCATTGCATGAATAATGGATTCATTACCAGACCAACCAGCAGTAGAGATAGTATAAAGATACATCTTATCACCACTCCACTCGTCTACGGTTTCACCCTCTGACCATCCCCAAGAACGTAGATACCAGATTCCACTGATAAAATCAAACCAACCTGCAATATCATCCCAATGCCACTTAGAGATAATCTCCAATGCATCATCCGTGGGATACCCATCGTCATCTAGAAAGTCTGCTTCTTCTAGGAGGGAAGCGACTCTAGCCTTATTTTCAGCAAGTTCTTTCTCAACTGCAATTCTAGCTTCATCATATGCCTGTGTCATACTAATACTCCCTCTATAGAGGATTCGAAAATTTGATAATCATTTGCATTCCAATATTCCTCATCCCGTGCATCAATTGCATCTACAATCGTAGAGTATGGTCCAGAGTCTATACGTGCATTACCATCCTTATAGACTCGAACAACATAATATACTGTAATCTTCATGCCGATGCTCGCTTATGTGCAACTGCTGCACGATTGTTCTCTGTAAATGTCGCCCACTCTAGATTAGAGGGATGATAGTTACCACGATCGTGGTCGATGTGATTTACACACCACTGGGAAATGATGATATTCTTAATCTTATCAGGGGTGTTCTTCCACTCTCGCTTAGTAATACCACTGGTCTTAAAGGGGATTAGAGTGCATGCAACGATTCTGTGTAGGTATAGATTTAGAACTCCCTCAGACGTGGAAAGACTGGTAGTTCTATAGCCATCATCGAGAGAACCCTTAATCTGTGTAAGATTCTTTCTCTTAGTGGACCAAATAGTGCCATCCACAGGATTAACCCAATAGTCTGTTAATGTAATACCGTTGTGTACTGCTGGAACTAATTTAATCTTTTTCATAATATATGCAACCTTTCTAGTGTCAAAAATTTCTCGGGGAATTTTTTGGTGAAAATGGAATTCAAATCGTGTAACCCTCTATAGATTCATTAGGGAGAGAGGTAAGTGTGATGGGGGATAATACATCGCTTCTCTATCGGGAGGAGTCCCTAACCCTCCTATAGATTTACTCTGACCCCTACCCCTCCTACCTAGTGAGCCAGAATAT
>Ga0247723_1000601_pt1 | contig 24033 bp, 22 predicted proteins | sample MSEWelMarce5H_FC_FD_189079 | JGI IMG/M metagenome (GOLD analysis project Ga0247723, IMG submission 189079) | Subsurface sediment microbial communities from gas well in West Virginia, United States - MSEEL Well Study Marcellus 5H_FC | ecosystem: Environmental > Terrestrial > Deep subsurface >... | reverse complement strand
TTTAGGATCTTCCTCTAAACATATTACTTTAGCTAATCCTAATAATAATCCTTGTATTTCAGCAGGATAATCTAAAAATTCTTTTTTAAATTCAGCTTCGTCATCACTTATAGAAACTATATTATCTATTTGAACATATTCACCTGGTTGGCCTTCTATAGGGTGTAATATAGTGATTATTTCTCCTGTATTTAGGTATTTTTTACCTTTATATTTTTCACTTTTAAATGGAACAATAACATCATCTGGTAAATCAGATAGAAATTTAGCTAATTCTAATTTAATATTTTTCTTATCTGTTGCTTCTAAATTAACAATTAAATCAATATCACCAAAGTCTTCTTTAGCACTTGTGTTGTATGAGCCTGAAACTTTAGCGCTTTTAAAAGCAGGAAATTTCTTTAATATTCTATTAATATAGGAGTCAACAGTTTTAGCAACTGACCCTCTAGTAATTCTATTTCCACCTGCTGATCCAGACATTAGGCTTTTTCTTTTTGGTAAGGAATTAATTTAGAATTATCAGGTAAGAATTTACCTTTTAATCCTAATCTGTCTTGATTATCAATCCAATATTTTTGTAAATTCTCTGGTATGTCTGCTCGAGTTGAATCAAGTATTTTAAGGTATCTATCCATAATGGAATTATATTCTTCTTTAGATATATTATTCCTCATAAAATCTTCTAACTTAAAATAATTATCTAATGTATCTTGAGTTAAATTAAAGCCATATAATTGATTTAATAAATCAATAGCTTCTTTAGGATTAGATGCTTCTTGTTGACCACTTTCTTTATCAACTACACCTGTGGTGTGACCAAATGATTTTCCTTTATTAGAGAATAAAGCTAACATTAATTGTGTACGATGTAATCCTTTAACATTACCCTCATATGATTGGGAATAATAGCTAAAACGTAACCATTCAGGGTTACCTACGTTAATATCTGTTTGAACTGCTTTACCTATTTTTTCACCATCAGGTCCGTATTGAGGAACAGCACAAAATATAGAACCAGCACCAGATGCTTTAAGATCTACTTCAACATCAGGTAATGAATCATTAATTTTATCTCCAATTAATACAATCATAGCACGTAACTGAAGTTTCTCAGGTGATGCTGTTCTAGCTTTTTTAGTGAATTGTGCTAAAAGTTCGTTATATTTGTTTTCATCTACACCCCAACCTTTAAAGTCAGGTTTACCACCAGGGAATATATTTTTAATATCATATGATAAATCAATATCACCCGATACTGCTTTTTTACCAGCTGATCCTAATTTCTCAAATGATGTAAATGTAGATGCTTTAGCAGGGAATATTTTAGATAATTGCTCTACAAATTTTTCAATAGTAGGTTCAATATTATCTTTTTCAATTGAGTCTGTAGTACCGAATACGTTACCACCTTCTTTTAGTATCTGCTTAGCTAGGTTAAGTAATTTGATCATAATTAAACATAAATAGGTAGCATGGGCAATCCAAGCTACCTATAAATATTTGTTAATTTATAATTATTGTCCTTTAGATGGAAAACGAGTCCATCCGTTAATCCATGATGGTCTTGAAAACGCCTCCATTTCTAATTTAGTATATTTTACCTCTTTATTGCCTTCACCTAATGCTTTTACTTTCATGTTATCTGCTATAAATACAGTAGATGTAGATCTGAAATTTTGTAATGGGTCAAATGATTGGATTTCATTATTTTGAAATTTAGAAATACCATCTTTATAAGCTTGAGCGGTTTCATTTGATTCAATGCTAAATCCACCTTTTTGATATCCTAATATTTTAGAATTAGTCATTGTGAATTGTGTTGCACGTCTCCATCTTAAACCTAAATTATGGTTTGCTAATGAAGTAGCATCAAATGGTCCAACCAATATCATACCTATCAATTTAGGATGGGTAAATGGCTGTGCTGATGAACCAGTGCCGTCATTGTCACATTCTACACCGTTACCTGCATCTCCATTATCTACAAATTGAGGATCACGTTTTGATACACCATTTGTTACAGTTCCTGTATAACCAAAATCAAAATCATAATCATCATCGGCTGTAGCGAATGCGTATAAATTTTTAGCATTTACAGTCCCACCAAAAAACTCAAACGCATCGTCATTTGCGTATACGGTTTGTACATTTTCAATTACAGTACCACTACCTACAGCACCTAATGTTAAAGCGTTGATTTCTGAATTAGGTAATGCAGCTATACCAGCATATTCAATACGAACATACTTTAATATTCCGCTATTATCAATATCGTTTGTACCACCATAAGGGCGACCAATACCACCTTCAATAGTTGGTTCTGATGATCTATTGGTTTTAGCACGACCTAAAATTACAATACCACCCCAATCACCAGGAGACCTCTCGCCGGCGTTTTTACCTGAGGTGAATATGATTGGTTTTGCAGCTGTACCTTCAGCAATAATTTGGGCTCCTCTTTCAATACACAGGGCACCTTTTTCAGCAATATCACTTACAATAGTAGTGCCAGGTTGGATAATAAGTTTAGCACCATCGGTTACGTATACATAACCCTTTAATGTCCAAACTTTGTCTGATGTTAATGTGGTTGTTGTGTTAATGTTGCCAACCAATGTTGTAGTTGAAGGTACATTGATTGGTCCTTCACCACCACCTAATTCTTTCTTGCAGCTAAATAATGCTAATACTAAAATAAACCCTAATAATTTTTTCATAAATTAAAATTGATAGTTAATGAGACTGTTTGTTCGTTGTTTGTTTTAATTAAATCGCCTTTTGTTTTTTGATAATATATTGATGATTGAGCAAAAACGTCGTTTATTGCAACCTTAATTTCGCCTTTATTTATTTTTCTTAAGTATACTACATCTAAAATATTTCTACTATTTTCAAATATATCTGCATATCCTTGGAAACCAACAGCGGATAATCTATCTCCGACACGATTATATGTAACATTTAATGTGTTTTTATCTTTATGGAAATTTAAACCGCCATTCACAATGTAATTTGACTGACCTTGTAATTGACGTTTAGTTCCATTTACTTTTACCTCAGAATGAATTAAAGATGAATTAGTATAAAAATCCAACCAATTATTTATTTTTTTACGTAATTCAAATTCAATACCATAAACGGTTGCTTTATTTGGATTAGTAAAAGTAAGTAATAAATTAGACGGGACAGAACCATCTGCTACTATTTGTTCAATAGGTTTAATAAAATTCTTACCGAATATTCCAATTGATATATTTTCACCTGATTTAGGGTAGTATTCATATTTAAAATCTAAATTATAGATATCTGATTTTTCTAATTTAGAATTACCTAATATTTGTGCGTTACGAACAAAATCATAATAAGCAAAATTAGCTACTTCTCTAAATTCAGGACGTGCTAATGTTTTACTAGCTGAGAATCTAAATTTAGTTTTATCTAAATTATAAGATAAATTCAATGATGGGAGTAGATCAAAATACTCTCTATTTACATTTACTTTTTGACCGCTAAAGTCAGCTGTGTTAACATCAAATAGGTTATATTCTGTTCTCAAACCAGTATTTAATTTCCATTTTCCAAAATCATTATCATACATTGCATATCCTGTTGCTAAATCAAAATCAGCCTTATATCTATCTGTATTGTTTGTGATTTCATTTAACATATCTGTAGCCTCATATCTGAATATTCTGGCTTGGAAATTTCTTATCTTTTTAAGATAACCACCACCAACTTTAATTTTATTGAAGGTTTTATTAATACCTCCATTAAAACTATTTTCATCCATTACACTCCAAAAACGATATGTATCTCTCCAAGCAACAGCATAAGGTTCATTTATACCTAATGATTTAGTAATTGGGTTAACTCTATAGTCGGGTTGATCACGTAACATTAAATTATAACCTAAATTAAAATCTAATGTTTTGATTTTACCCTCAAATTGAGAATTTATAACAGTTTTAACAATATGGTTAGAAGCATTACTTCTTACATCTTGAACATTATCATAATTCTCTCCATTACGAGTTAAATATAATTGTTCTATTTGATGATTAAATAATGTCTTTAAACTGTATTTGTTCTTACCTATGTAAGTAATATTAGCTAATCCATTCAATAACTGAATATTAGAATAGGAAGTATCTTTATACTTGTATGCTAATTCAGTTAAAGATTGGTAATCCTGCCTGTCAGTATAATTTATTGAATATGAATTTCTATAAACTGAACTAAATACTAAATTCCATTTATTCTTTTTTAATCCAAAAGAAAATGAACTGTTTGTATTAGGCACAGAGCTAATAGTTCGTACTTGGGGTGAATTAACTAATCGAGTATAAGCTCGTTTATCACCATTATTGCCTATACGAAATCGGTATGTGGATGGAAAATTTTGTGGAAACGGCGTATATTCCACCGATTTGAATTTTTGGAATGTAGATACCGTTCCATAACTGAATCCTGTGCTGAAGGAGAAAAAATTGTTAGATACATCTTTAGTTGTTATCTGTACAATACCACCTGCAAAATCTCCAGGTAAATTAGCAGCTGCTGATTTAGCTATAATAATGTTGTCAATTAATCCTGAAGGGATAATATCAAATGAAAATGCTCGCCTATCGGGTTCGGTAGATGGAAGTAATGTTTTGTTTAATAAAGCTAGATTATATCTATCAGCTAAACCACGTACTAATACAAACTTATCGTTTTGAATAGTAACGCCATTAATTCTTTTAAGAGCGTCTCCAACAGTGCGATCAGGTGTTTTCTTAATAAATTCAACAGATAATCCATCAGAAACAACAGAGCTGTTCCTAATTATATTAAGAACAGCTACATTGGTTTCTTTTTTAGTTACGGAAGTAACTGTGATATTATCTAGTTTCTTATTAAATAATGTGTCTTGAGAAAATAAAAATAAAGGACACAACAGAAAAAATAATAAATGTTTCATTTCACTTATACGTATAACTTAAATCTTATTAAGCTAATTTAACACTTGTAGGTAATAATAAAGTCATAGGCTTAAAATCAGGATTTTCCATTTTATATATTTCATATATGTTTTGAAACATCTTAAAATTAGTAGCAATCCCACCATATTGTTTTAATTGCCATCCTTTACCTTGAATTGTATCTCCTTTACCTTCACCACGAGTAGATGCTTTTAACCACAATACTCCTGTATCTTCAACTAATTGATTATGGGTTTCATTCCAAGCAACAGCATATGCTGCTAATTGTAGACCATAAGATGTATGGAGTGAATTAGATGTTTTAATATCAAGCAACCATACTTTATCATTAATTTTAACAATTAAATCAGCTGTACCAGCATATTCATGATTATCTGAGAATAGATGATATTCTGTTGCTATTAATTCTGGTTTGTGTGTTGACCAGAAATCTGCAAATTTAAGAATCATCTTCCAAACATCAAGTGAATATTGTGCTTTACCATATTCGTCAATCCAATTAATTTCTTCTCCATTTAGATAACGATCAATAGCAGTATGTACTTGTGTACCTTCACCTGCTGCTTTAGAAGCAATAATATCTGAATTATGTCCTACATCTTTAAGCCAATTATGAAAAAATTGGTTTTTAGGAAAATAATTTAATACTGAGGTAACTGAAGGATAGTATTTGTCGTTGCGTTTGTAAAATCGACTATCTAAAACATTTACTTGTTTATCTCCTTCGCTGTACTCTACAAGACGCTTAATTTTAGGGTCTTTAATGAGGTTTGCATTCCTGTCAATAATCATAATAGTTGTAATTTTTTCTCAAGCAAACTCTGAAAATTCAGTGGTTGTGTTTGCTCAATAGTGTTTAAAAAATTTTCAAAACCAATTTCATTAGCGTCTTTACCCTCCATTTCTACCAAATATATTTCTTTACCATATGACATAAGCATTTCAGCTTGTTTTAAAGCATCACGCCTAGCATCTTGATCTAAAGCAATATAAATTCTATCAACAGAAGATTTAACTAATTTCTCCATTAACTTACCATGTATTGCTTTTCCAAATAAAGGAATAACATTACGTTTAATTGTTAAAGCATCAAACATACCTTCAACAAGTACGATTGGTGCATCCCAATTTATATATAATTCAAAACCAATAACGTCTTTAGCCGCTACTGGTGGATTTTTGTATTTTTGAGGTGTTTCGCCTTTATAATCTCTAGCTATAAAATAATTTAATTTTTTGTCGTTGTCGTATGAAGGAATAATAACACGGCCTCCATATTTACCATCTTTACAAAAACCAATATTATATTTAATTATATCATCTTGATTTAAACCACGTGATTTAAGAAATTTTAAAACGTGTTTTAATTCAATTTGTAATATTTTATCTAACTTAGTTGTATCAATTAATGAAATAAACTCTTTAGGTAATTGTATAACACTTAACTCAATATTTTTAGTATTGTCTGGGATTATTAGAATGTTAAGTTCTCCTATTTTGTTGTCTGGAGCTTTCATCTTTTTGAATAATGAAAGTAATGTTTTACCCTTAGCACTACAGATCCAACAATGCCAAAAGTTTTCACGTTTAGCTGTTGTACGTAAATTAATTTCTAATTTTGGTTTATGGTGTATACAGAATGGACATTTAAAAGCGTAATTACCTTTACTTGTTGATTGTCCTTTACCTAGTACTGATTCAATTAAGAATAGTAGAGCTGTATTATCCATACTCTCAATATATGAAATAATTTTGCCTAAGCAAAGTCTTTGCGGAAATATTTACCTGCTATATTGTCGTTATAACTATTATCCTTAAACAATACACGGTGTGTTATTTGTTCCTGGAGTTCAAGGAAGGAGAGTTGTTTTTTGTTTTTGGCTAGATGTAGTACAATGCGTTCAAAATATTGTTCACCATGTATTTTAATATCAGCTAATAATTCTTTGGATGATCCACAATATAATTTCCATCCACTATCAACTTTATCAACTCGGGTTGTTGGTTTACGACCCACACCTGTGTGCTCGGCTATTTCTTTTTTAGTAAGTTTTTTCTTTTTATTATGGATGAATGCTTTTTTACCTATATAAAACTTCTTTGTTTTTATATTAGTAATTATATAAACAAAACCATAATATTCAGTAGCTTTTTCTTCAGGAAATACTTCTATACTTCCATCATCTGCATACCATAACCATGTTCTCATAAACTTATTTTAAGTATCGTATTTAACAACAAACGTCATGTCGGTGTCGGGTGACATTAACATTGGTTTACCAAATTTAGCAACAGCTAATAATTCATTATTATCATTATATAATCCTAATGCTGTAGCATAGGTATAAAAATCAGAGCCAGTAGCAAATCCTTTTAATGAACCACTAGCATAATTAGTTACTAATGTTGGATTGTATGATAAATTAAAATCACTTTCCTTTACCAAACAACGAACTTCATGTTCGTATATTGGTTGTTCATTTTTAAATGACACTAAAAATGATCCTGTGTGAATTACTGCTGGCATGGGTATAAATATTAAAAATTCTAGATTATTTTAAAATATTCATTTTCATATACATTCCCCGGGAGTATTTTGTAGTTTATATTAAATTTATGAACTAAATAGGGAAGACTTAATTGATCTTGTACAGACCATAAACAGTTATGATAAAACCATTCCTTCATTAAGTTATAGTTTTTATTTTCAATAATGTGTTTTGAATATATAAAGATCCCACACTCAAATAAATAATTATCATTCCAAGTAAGATCTTTAGAATAATATTCAACTTGTTCTTTTATTCTTTCTCCATCATATCTATTTAAAAGATACTGGTTACCATCTGCCATTAAGTCTAAAACAAAATCAGCTTCTTGTTTTACAGAATTTCTTCCTGTGTGTTTAAAAAAGCTTGCATCTACATTAAGGCATTCATCAACTAATTTTTCTATAGCCTTTTCGTTAACTATTGAAAAGTTTGAATCAGCCCATATATAATAATCATAATCAGGATAATCCTCCCAAATAATCATTTTAGAAATTTTACCTCTTAACCTAGGGGCCATTGCTTTTATTCTTGCTGATTCTGTGTAGTCATCTATTCTATTAAATACTATTTCATACTTATCTGATTTTTGATCTATCCATTTAGAATGTAATCCACTACTAAAACAAGCTGTAGTTACTAATATTTTTAGCATTAATTATAATTTTTTAATAAATGATATTGACATTCAATTTGTTTTTCTCCATAAAAAGATTCTATTACTTTAAATTTTTCTGATATATATTCAATAAATTCTTTCATTGTCCATTCTCTTACATGGCAGCCATTTAAAGGAGGTCCGTTCCATGTTGGTTCATATATACTAGAAAATCTAGGATTTTTGCATAATGTTTCTCTACAAGGTGTAGAAATTATATAATATTTTGCATTTAAACTTATTAAATGTTCTAATAAAATATCAGGATCAATAATATGCTCAATTACATCACAACATAAAACAACATCTGCATTTTCAATATTTGGATTCTGAAGGAAGGATCTTTCAGGTTCTCCAGCTAAATACCATTCACGATCAGGGTATTTTGATTTAAGTAATGAATAACAGGGTTCAGTTTCTGTACCTATTGTTTTAAATTTACCTAGATCTTTTATTAGTTTAAATCCACTACCACACCCGACATCTACAACAGTTTGTAGATTATTTAATTCCATAAATTTAGCACAATATTGATAAACTTCATATTGTGATTGATCTTCCCAATTTGAATCATCATGATGTCCTGGGTGGAGTCTATGGGTATATTCTTCTTGTATCTTATATGTTTTTGGAGTTTCTATGTTTTGTTTTTTTATAAAATCTTTTACTTTTTGAATATAATTAAATTCCCACTTAGGCTCTAGCTTTATAATTCCTGTTGGTATGTTTCCTAATTGTCTTTGACTTTCAATATAATCGGAATGTCTTATAATAATATTAGGTCTGTCATTTTCTTGATCTGCTCCTTGACCACTCATATGATATGATCGTCCTCCCCAATAATATATCCAACTTACTTCATCGTATGGAGGGTTAGCTGCTATTATTTTATTGGGGAAGGTATTTTTTAATTTAATAACAAAGGTCATATCATATCCTGCATTTTCTAAAGGATGTCCTCCAACCTCTTCCCAGGCTTTTTTACTATAAACAATTCCACTATTTCCTAAGCCTGTTATAGCAGCAACATCAGGATTATTAAATAATACTCCTCTATTCCATTGTAATAAAACCGAATCTTCTTTAAAATATTTAGCTATATTACATAAGTGATTTGGTAAAGCTAAATCATCATCATCCCATACTGCTATTATATTTGCTGAACATTGTTCTATAGCAAAATTTTCTTTTTCCCCAATTGTAGGGAATGTATAGTCTAAATTAATTATTTTTACTTCAGGATGATCAAATTCAAGTTTTTGTAAAGGATAATCATTAATAATAATAAGTTCTTTTCTACCAGGGTATTTTTGATTAATGAAGGAATATATTGATTCTTCTAATGTATTGACTCTACCATAAGTAATACACTTACATGATATAAAAGGATAATCTATATTAGACATGATTTTTGAGTTGTTTCTATTATTTCGTTAACGTAATTATATGAGCAAAAATTGGAATCAAACGTATTTTCTATATTATAAGGTAAAGAATTAATATAATTTCCTTTCATAAATAATTTACCATGTTCAGTTACGCCAGCATTATGAAATATGCAAACATCATTCCACTTAGAAATAGGATCTGTAGCCCAACAAAAATCTAATCGTTTGTCTACTTTAGTTTCATGTTCAAATAACCAAGCATTCCACAATAATGACCACATCCCTGCTGTCCATTTTTGTATTGGATTCCCTTCTCCTTTCCATAGTGGTTCTTGTTCACAAAACCATTTATATAATTTTATAGAGTCTTTTTCTACTTTATCCCAATATCCATAAGTAGAATTTTTAACAATATGTTGAGCTCCTCCTGAATTGGAATTAAGAAGTTTAGGTATTAAAGGATCTATTCCTATTTGATTGCACATGCCTCTATAGACATCTTCACCTTTAGTTAAAATGTATTGTGTACCTATATAACCTACTGTATCACTTAAATACCATACATTATCATTTAAAGCAAAATTAAAATCTACTGGTTTGGTAAATAATATATCTGAATCATGTAAAAATAAAGGTTGAGTAGATAGTTCAGGGTATGCTTTAATATGTTGTTTTAATATATTAAAGTATATTGATGGAATATAAGACATATCCTCTCTAGTATCTTGATAGAAGAAAAAACGGACATAATTATACTTATTAGCTAATTTATTCCAAATTTCTATATTTTCAGGAGTTGAGGTTAAATCATTAGGATTCCAAGCAACTAAAATATCAATATCATTACCACTAATACCATGCTTAATAAAATTATTAATCATAACTTCTACCTGCCAAGCATAATAAAGTAGCCTTGGTTGAACACAAACATAACGCAAATTTTTCATAACAATTTTATATTTTATTTATTTAAGTTAAAGTTGTACACAATATATACTAGCACAATCATCAGCTACAGGACCATATATTGTTGGTAAATCATTAGTGTTTGGTGTTGCTGTAATAGAAGTTATAGTGTAACAAGCCCTATCTGGTTGTCCTTCACCATAAGGTAAAAATGTATAAACATCATTGAGTTGTAAAGCCAAAATACTTCTATAATCTGTACCAGTACTAAAGTCACATGGAGTAAATGTATAATAATTATAAGAAGGTGGAGATGGGCATGCTGTAACAGAAGTAATTTCTCCACTACCTCCAGATACTGTAAAACAGTTAGTTCCATCTGAGTACCTCCCATTAGAAACAGGTGAGGTAAGATTTGAATTATTATAAAAAAAACATCCTAATGCTGGTGATGAACAATTTGAATATAAATTTACTGCCATATTTTATTTTTTTTAATAATTAAGATGGTGGACTTTCACAATTTGCATAATCACTACAAGCTAATCCACAGTTTGAAGCGTTATAACCCATACAGAAGAAATAGGAAACAACAGCAGTTGTAGTCGTTGTTGTGGTACTTGTAGTAGTAGTTGGTTCTGCCGTAGTTGTACTTGTGGTTGTACTTGTAGTAGTTGTCGGCTCAGCAGTTGTAGTTGATGTTGTTGTACTTGTAGTAGTTGTCGGCTCAGCAGTTGTAGTTGATGTTGTTGTACTTGTAGTAGTTGTCGGCTCAGCAGTTGTAGTTGATGTTGTTGTACTTGTAGTAGTAGTTGGTTCTGCTGTTGTTGTTGATGTTGTTGTACTTGTAGTAGTAGTTGGTTCTGCTGTTGTTGTTGACGTAGTTGTACTAGTTGTCGTTGTAGGTGCAGCTGTTGTTGTTGTCGTTGTAGGTGCAGCTGTTGTTGTTGTCGTTGTAGGTGCAGCTGTTGTTGTTGTCGTTGTAGGTGCAGCTGTTGTTGTTGTTGTTGTTGTTGTTGGAGCTGCTGTTGTTGTACTTGTGGTCGTACTCGTACTAGTTGTAGTAGTTGGTTCTGCCGTTGTAGTAGAAGTAGTTGTACTAGTTGTTGTTGTTGGAGCCGCTGTTGTTGTTGTCGTTGTAGGTGCAGCCGTAGTTGTTGTTGTCGTAGGTGCTTCTGTTGTTGTTGTCGTTGTAGGTGCTACCGTAGTTGTTGTCGTTGTCGGAGCCGCTGTTGTTGTTGTCGTTGTCGGAGCCGCTGTTGTAGTAGTTGTCGTTGTAGGTGCAGCCGTAGTTGTTGTCGTTGTCGGAGCCGCTGTTGTAGTCGATGTAGTCGTACTTGTAGTAGTTGTAGGTGCAGCCGTAGTGGTAGTAGTTGTCGTACTAGTAGTAGTTGTTGTCGTCGTTGTAGGTGCAGCTGTAGTTGTTGTTGTTGTTGTACTGGTTGTTGTTGGATCTGCTACAACAATAGTAACTTTAGCTTTATTACTTCTTAAATTCACAGCACAAGATCCAGCAATACTAGCTCCTATAGTATACCATATTGAGTATGTACCTGAGATAGTTGTTGTTAAAGTAATAGCACCACTACTACCAGTTGCCCAAGAATATCCAGGGCCTGAAATACTACCGGATAAAACAAGTGAATTAATGTTTAGAGTTCCACTTCTAGCATAATCATTTGATGATGCTATAATAGTTTTAATGTCTGTGGTTAAAAAACTTCCATAATCGTTTTTAGCAATTGGAGGAAGAGGGAACATCATTTGATAGTCCTGATTAGTTATTATTCCTAATCCATGAGCATAAAATAAATTTCCAACATGAGTTATAGAACTAGAGTAATCATATAAATTTCCATATCCGTCATCTATAATATTATAAGCTGATGATGATAACTGGAAATGGTTTGGTAGTACTTTATCGCCGTAAATATCTTGATTAACTGTTAATACTCGAATACCCTGCATAGCTCCTGTAGGGAAATTTTCAATTAATCTAGCACTATCATTATATATAAAGTATGATGATGTTGGTCTTTGTTGTGAAGCTGATTCGTAGTAAATTGAATTTACTAATGAGGATGTGTTTAGTGGAGTTGTATACTTCTGATAGAATAGTTGATTTATTTGGCTGTATACTAATCGATCATACTGTCCTTCTGTTACAGGATCATCATCATATGAAAAGCTACCTGTAAGATTAGTACCATTGTAAATAGTTAAGTACTCAGAAGATGTTGGATATGGGCAATAGGATAAATTCCATTGCTTATTCGCATAGTAAGGTACAAGTGTAACGTCTGATTTGCTTAACTTTTTGAATGATGCCATACATAAATTAGTAATCTATCTTAATTCTTATTAATGCTTCTTTAGTAAAATCTTTTGTTAAAGGTCTACTCATTTTAGCTACTGCTAATAATTCATTATTATCATTATATAATCCTACAGTTGTTGGGAACGTTTGAGGACTATTAATTAATGTTGTGTATAATAAATTACCATTATCATCTATAATAGATGGATTTGTAGTATAATTAAATTCACTATTCTTTACACGAGTAAAGAAATAAGTAGAAGAAACAGTTTCTGATGATTGTAATTTAAAATTAGAACCTGAAACTATTGATCTGTATAAATTAAGGTGATTATTGCTAGAGGTAACAGGAGATATAAATCGTGATAAACTTCCTGAATCTAAAATAGCAATTCCTAAATCTGGGAGGAAAAAACCATAGTTAGTAGCTGTACTGAATGAGCCGCTGGTTATACTTCCACTAATAATATTATAGTATCTATTTTCACCTAAGAAACGAGATAAATTAGTGGTAGTACTATCATCAATTAAAGTAATAGTACCATTAGAACCACTACCTAAAGTTAATTCAAAAGAACCAGGTAATAATGATTCTTTATAACGTGAACGAGCAACATTAATTACATAAATACTGCTTGCTGTTACAGAACTATTAAATGAGAAATTAGTATTTTCAGTTCCATAAACTAAATTTCTATATTGTCCATAAACAATACGAGAAGGAGAACTACCAGTAACATTTGGATTTATTGGTATAGATCCAGATCCATATAAATTACCAAACTGAATATCAAACTGGATAGCACTAGTATTAGAACTAGGGAGTCCATTATATACATCTATATAGTATTCAGTATAGGTACTTGATGTGAAGAAATTCTGTAATGTATTATTATCTCCACTCCATAAACCACGTACTACTGTTTCTGAACTTACTACTTGATCGTCTGTATTATATCTTGAAAATGACATAGTTTATATTAGTTTGTTGATACTTTTTGAATATTCAAAGGAATAGTAATTCTAGCACCACTATCTCTACCAATCACGGTAATGGTAGTTGTTAAGGTAGACAAAGTAGATCCAAATAAAGTATTAATTGTTGTACCAGTTAATGTAAACGAAGTACCTACTTGTGTTACTGATAGTACAGTGCCAGTAGTTGTATTTAACCCTGAAATTGGAGTAGTTGTTGTAATACCAGTTCCGCTAAATGAAGATACTAATCTAGAATCAGCAATAGTTGCAACATATCCATTAGCTTCAAATGTACTTGTAGCACCTAAATAGTTAAGTGTTTGTGGAGTAATTGTTAATGAAGCACCTTGTTTAAGTGAAATACTATTATATCCAATATTAATAACAGGTAAACGTGATGTTCCACGAGGTAAAGTTACAAGTTTGTAACGCATTATTTGTGAATCTTCAGGAAACGCTTCTAATACAGGAGTATTTTCAATTGCTTCACCATAAAATGCAGATCCAGATGGATGGGTTGGATTATATAAAGTATAATCAATTTCATCATCTGCTAATGCAAATTGAGTAATTTTGAATGAACCATCATTACGAGCTAATAATTCACGGCCCTTCGTGGTTAAAATTGCATCTACAGTTATTGTTGTAGGATTTAAAATTGCCATATTATTCTATTGTATATATTATAAATATATTAAGTTTAAAAAGTATTTATTGTTACTTGTGATTGATCAGATAGTAGTTTTTGTTTTACCTCTCTAGTAATTGTATCTATATTATCTAATACACTAGCTGCTATGTTTTGAGGTATTGTAAAACCATATGATGTTGAACCTTCTCGTTTTCTAAAGGTTAAAAATGCACTTGTTTCATCTTCAAGTCGAGATAATACTAAAAAACGTTGATATGACTCTGAAATTAGATTATCGCGGTATAGATTAGATAAAGGAGTATCTAGTGTTAATTGTAGTAAACTACTAGAATATGATACTGATGTTATTCTAGATTCAACATAAGTATTATCTGATAGATATGCTATTACTATATCATAGGGTTTAGTAACAAACTTATAATCTACATCTCCATATATAGGATATAAACTACTTTCAGATCCAGTAAGTGGATTAGGGACAAATATATAATTTTGATCTTGATGAAAATTACTTAAAGCTGTATTAAAAGTAATTACATTATTTTCTCCCTTTGCATACGATGCCGATATAGAAGCTGAGGAGAAATAAGGACAGGTTGCAGATGAATAACCAATAGATGCAGCTAACGAATTAACTATTAATGATCCCTCAGTTAAAGAAGCAGTAAAATTATTAGTAGTAGCATTCTTTAATACAAGTTTAAAAGTTAACTTATCTGTTTGATTTAAAGAAACAGATGATTGATTAATACTAAATGTTTTTGTTTGAGCTGCCATATTTTATCCTTCATATATTTTTAATTCAGCAACCTCTGTATTATTTATGTTTGCTGTAAGAGTTCCATAAAGTTGAGTATTTATTGTAATAGGGAATGAATCAACCTCAATAGCATCAAGTGTTAATTGTGCTGTACCTGAATCACTAGCGTTAGAAGTTGGGGCTGTTTTATCTATAATAAATGTTACTGGTATAGAAGATCCATTATTAGGAACAGAAATAAATATACTACCTCTAGATTGTCCAGAAACAGAAACTGTATTGGCATTAGTACTATTTGATACTAATATTGTATTTGTTGCAGATGTACTTACTGTATAATCTATAAGTACTCTTCTAGAGATAGTTCCACCCGGTCCATCTGTACTAAATATTTGTTCAGACTCATATAGGGGAGAAACTTCATTATTTTTAAATACTTGAAGAGACCAAGTAGCAGACTGGCTTGTTCCTACAAGTTCTACTGTCATATCAAAACTAGCTTGTATACTATGTTCTCCTGTTTCTTGAACAGAATAACTAGGATGTGAATTTAAATCTCCAACTTTAAAATAAGCAGCACCAGCTGTATCATTTAAGGTATTAAATATATTAGGTACATAACTTGCTGATATAGGATATCCTAGTGGGCTTGATCCACTAATAGTTAAAGGGAATGTGCCATTTTTAGCAGTCGCTCTATAAGAACTAGCTCCGGATAAATTTTCAAAATATATTTTAGGATCTGTTGCACTACATGTTACAAAATATAGAATAGGATTATATGAATATCCACTATCAAAAATAAGTTTATTACCGTCTGTTGATTTTTGATTGCTTGATTTTTGATTGTCAAATTGAGATACATTTAAATAATTCCCAGCAATAAAAGTTCTTTGTACCTCTTCCCAATTTTTATTACGTTGGTTTAATTCTGTTAAATCTCCAAACTCATCTACAAGATATTTTAACGCTACTCTATTACGACCTGGGAGTAAAGAAGATGCTACTATATCAGTAAATAATCCTAATTTGCGTACATCTTTATTTATAGCTGCTGTTTTACCATAGGATGAATCACCACTATAGTCAGCAGAAGCACTAGTATAAACACTATATAATAGACTACTTACTTTAGCACCTTCATATCTTGCCTTATTATATGTAGTTAAACTTTCATTTGTATCTTGTAAATAAGCAGGAGTTAATATACTTCCTGTAGTGCCATATATGAATTCTATATCTTGTCTAGTAATAGATAATCTACTTGCAGATACATTGTTTAGTAATACATTAAATTCTGAATGGTTAAAAGCATTTATACTAGATGTTAAACTAGCTGTTGGGTGTAAATAGGGATTAAAATTTCTTTCTATCCAATCATCACCATATTCAATTACACTTCCACTAAATTCACCTGTATAGTATGGTGCTTTACTACCTGTTAATCCTTGATATAGATCAGTATATTCAGTAGTAATTGTTGGGCCTTCTAAATTAGCATCCATTACCTCTATTTCATTTGTAGAGGATGGGTTTGCATAAGACCATTTATTCCTTTCTAATACTGGGGAACTAATAGTAATGCCTGTTGATAGACTTGTTCTTGCAGGAACAAAGTCTTTTATCATTTTAAACAATGAATTATCAAAAAATTGAATTAAGCGGATAAATCCAGCATAATCCATATAGGATGAAGTAAAATTATAATAAGTATTTCTTTGAGTGTTTAAATCATTATACGAGCTGCTATATAATTGTCTTGGATCTCCTATATAATCATCTAAACTCCAAGTTGGGTCTGCAGCGGATATTGAAGCTGAAGCATAAATATCAATCTGGGTTTCAGGTGAGAATGAAATATCAGCATAATGTAAATCATCTGTTCTAAATAGAAGAGATGATGTGGGTTGTTCTTGTAAGCTAATAAAAGGAGATAAAACACTTCCTGTTATAGTACTATTAACTATTCTAATTTTATCGTTATTATATTCGTCTAGTGTTTGAGATTTTAAATCACCACCATATTCTTTAACATTCAATATACTACTAGTAATACCAAATGTAGATATTAATGTTTGTAAACCATAAGTTGTACCCTTAGTTTTTAATAATAAAGGTAAATTATGATAAATACGCTTATAAGATTCAGCAAGTAAATCTTTTTGAGGAATTGAATTTAAATAGGAGCCAGTAAGGGTAAAATTATTATCAAAACTAGAACTACCATTATTTCCTATTAAAAAGGGAATATTATCTGAATTTCCGTATTTATTATATAATTTTACTCCTAAGGATTGTAGAGTAGTGTATACTAAATCTTTAGAGATACCTTGTTCTAAATTATTATTTGCTAAATTTATATCAGTAATAGCATTTAAGAAAATCCAAATATTATCAAAATAATGACCCACCATATTAAGGAAGGTTAGATACGGGTCATTATTCCCGTCATCTTTAATAAATGAAGGGACTGTGTATGTTAAATTATTTTGATTGTAATCATCATAATCATCAGCACTAGATGTAGCAGCATTAAACCAAGTAGTAACTAAAGCAGATCCTGTTGAATATAAAGGGAAAGGTTTTAAAGAACCAGATTTAGGATATGGTGTTATACCAAATTCTAAAGATGAAGTTAAAGTAGAACCACTTTCAAAATATAAATAATATTCAAATCCATCAAAATTAACTATAGTATTATTTATACTAGCTGTAGCTAGATTTAAATCATAAATTAGATTAGGGCGACTAGATGTTAAAGGAGTATAAGTTGCTATACTATTTTTATAATCTTCAATTTGCTTTACTTTATTATAAAAATTAATAATTCTCTGTTTAGCTGAGCTAAAAAATACAAAATTATTAAAATTAGTATAATCAGTATTAATATCAATACTTTGTGAAGTTATTAGACTTAAAAGTTGTTGATATGATGAAGAAACATTTTGTAAACTATTTACTAAACCATTATATGTCTGGTAGGAAGTAGCAATGTTATTTTGATTAGGTATGTCAATAGCAAAGTTAGGACCTCTTAATTGAGGACCAGGAGTGGGGATGATTAATTTATCTAGATTAATATCAAAAACATATGGGTTTGATTTTTCATCAACAACCCATAAAGTTGTTTTTTCTTGTATGTTGTCAGGTAGTGGTTGGTATAATTTAAATAGAATTTCATATCCAGAATCTACTTTATTTAAAGCAACATTTACAGCTACTACTTGTATATTATTACCAAAGTTAAGTAAATGATCAACAAAATAAGAAGAACCAGAAGCTTCATTTATAAGAGCTAAAGATCCACTTTCAATTTGTTCGTTTGTTAATATAGTAGACCCTACTCTTAATTCAGTCCTATCAGCTGAAATTTCTTTTAGAAATAATTCAGCATTTGAATCTGAAATTCTATTAGTAAATATGTTATATTGGACTATAAATTCACCTGATGAATAGTCTAGATTTTGTAAATCTTTAACTGGATCTATTTCAATAATAGGTAAAGCATTTGTAGTTGGATCTACAAATGAGGTGCTGGGGGATTTAAAATCTTTATAGCTATAATTAGTATTTAAAAGATTATTACCAGCATCATAAACAAAATATTCAATGTAATCATTCTGTTGACCAAAATCTTCTTTTAATATTTGTGATGAAAATAAATTAAGGTCAGCCTCATCATAACGAGATACTTGTTGAGTATTTAAAATTTCACCTACTATTTTAATATTATCTGCCATTATTGTTTAGTCAAATCGTTTATTATTGTTTGAGTATCTAATACTTGTTGTCTTAAAGATGTTATTTCATCTAATAATGCTTGTACATCTTCTTGACTAATACTGATACCTAGATAATCTGCTTCTCTTTGTAAAATATATTGATGAGAATTTGTTTCTCCATCTCGTGGGATTTGATAAAATACTTGATCATATAACGTAAAGAAATCATCAATTGAAAAAGATAAGGTATCATCTTCTGGGGTTATTAATTGACTAAATTGAGTGTCAATTACTCTATTATATGAGTCTTTATCGAATACAGTTTTTTGAACTGGAATTTGTGACATTATCTTATAACTTTAAAAATGTAATCTTTATCTGATATTACTACTTCTTTATTATTAAGTATAGTTTTAATAAGTAATTTATAATAACGTTCAGGTTCTAACCCATTCATGTAAATATCAAAATAATTACCGTTTGCATCACAACTTAGTTTAGTATATGACGTGTCATAATCTACGACAATTTCTTCAGTATCCAAATCTTTTATTGACCAATATGAAGAAGAAGGTAATGCTTTTGTATTAGCATAACTAATAGATGTTCTAAATGCTGTAGATGGATATTGGTCTCTAACATTTACTCTAAAACGTTGAACTGAGTCTTGTTGGAATTCAGCTTTATTATTTCCTAATGTAAGAGCAAATAAACTTGAACTTACTACAGTTAATGATCCTGTATTATATACTGAATCATTCCATCTAAATTCAAGAGCAGGAGGGTAAATGGTGTGAGTATTGCCTGAGAAGTATTTGGTTTCAAATTTATCAGCAGATGTAAATTCTAAAGAAGATGAGTGTTTTAATATAAAACCATAATTAGCTATAGAGCTACTATTCCAGGCTAATACAGTATTAGTTACTTTAGTTTCAATATCTTTTGAAGAAATAAAAGTAAATGATTGTGTTGATTGGTAAAGAGAACTTGTCCACCAAGTACCACCACCTGCAGTTCCTGTTGCACTATAAGAGCCAGTTGTGCCTGTTGTAAAGGCACCATCAATCCAGGCATTACTACCTGATTCTATTGTATATTGCCAACTAACACCATCAGTAGTAATGGGAGAATTACCAAATCTACCTGTTCCTACATTCCAATCCTTAGATAATGGATGAACAAATAATGTATAATTTGTAGGAATTTCAGAGGCATTGGATAAATATAATTTTAAATAAACATCAAATGCACTACTACTAATTTTATTAGTAATAATGTCTAATATTTGATCTGATGGGAATTTAATAATAGGACGAGATACTTCATTAGTACCTTGTATTGAATAATAGGTACTAGCTTCTAGTATCTCGTCTAACCCTGCATTGAGGGTGGGATAATATGAATAAAGAGTAGCACTCTTTTCAGGGAATATTTTATAAACAGCCATAATTAGTAATTACTACATATAAATATAGCAATTACAAGTCTGTTTTATGCTAATAATGCATAATATTCTTTAAAATGCTTAATACGATCAGGTAAACCAATAGTACCACCGTTAACACGTTTAGTAACTTCAGTTATAACAGCATCGGTAGCTCCTTTATCAGCAATTTTATGTAAACCATTTTTATGAAAAAACCAAGCAGCAGATAATAATGGATATTTAGTTGCTACTAAATCAGGATTATCAACAATCGACTCAGTAACAACTGCATCAAACGCCTTATAATTGTCTTTGCCAGTTAATTGAATATAGCCACGTCCGCGAAATTTATAACCTTCACCTGTTGTTTCTGCACCATTACCCATACGACTACCATAAACTAAATTAGCAATTTTTTCTGGTTTGCGCTCGTATTCTTTAGCTTTAGCTTCTGTTGGGAAGTATTTTTTAAAGATACCTAATAAACCTTTAGCACCATAATTTAAATTTTCATTAACTAATTTAAAACCACCACTTTCATGTCCTGCTTGAGCAAGGAAGTGTGCTAAACGTAATGGAGTATTTAGTTCAAATTTTGCAATTGTGTCTGGTAACTGTGATATTACAGTTTCTGGTAGGTGTCCTTTTAATTTGTCTAAGTTCATATTTTATGGTTTTTTAATAAATATTATTGTACAACAACTCTACCTTGTATATCTGTGTTTGGATATCTAATTTCAAATATTGCTGGGTCAAGGGAAGGATATATATTTCCTTGTCGAGTGGCTCCTGCTATGTCATATCCGTATTGTGAATATATACTGTTGGTAGGATCTTGTTTATTTACTATTTCTATTTTAACTACAGATTGTACTCCCTTAACTTGTAAAAGTTTAGATTGAATATCTGAAAGTATAATTGGTTGGTTTATTTGCCATTTATCTATATTAAAATGGTCTTGAATAATTGAAATACAATTAGTTAATACATCTTTATTTGAATATCCACTTAATATTATTATATCAAAGTTAATTCCTATATTAATATAGTATGCATCTCTAATATTAATAGCATCAGTAACCATTCTATATTCATTAAGATATGTTACTAGATTCTGTTTTAATGTATTAGAAGCAGTAGTTAATTGTTTATTATTATTATAAGATAAAATATATAAGTCTAAAGTAAGAGGATTGCCTGGTTGGGTATTAGCTACTGTTTGTTGAAGATCATCTCGAGTAAAGTCTTGTGAAATGTAAGCTTTAGCTAATGTTCCATAATTAGAAGGCATTGATAGTGCTCTAATAATATAATCATCTTTTGTTACTGCTCTCAATTGAGTTGAATATGAATATAAAGCATTTTGTCTTATTTCATCAATTGTATCTCCATTTCTACCCCCAGATGAAGGATTAGGATTAGAAGATACTACACTTGCTAATATATTAGCAGCTACTCCACCTCCAGGATTACCATTTTTAAAATAAAGTCCTGATGTATCTATAGTAGTTAAATCATTAGCAGGTATATTAGATGTAATTCCACCCCCAACTATATATCTTACATTTAAATTTCCAGAAGGAGCTAATCCATATTCTTGAGTAAAAAATACAGAAGCTTCATTATAGTTATTAGTTAATAATGAAATACCAGGCACTAAACCTAACTGAATATTATCGGGGGTTGGGATTATTTGACTATCTGTTTTATTTGAAGATAAACCTGCTCCAAACTCTAACTGTAAAGTATTATCTGATAGTATTCTTGAGGTAAACCTTCTAGGAACTTTTTGTAGTTGTAATAGATAAGGAACTTGATCTGTAGAATATGAAGGGTTAGCTACTTTTTGAAATATTGATGCTTGGGCTAAGTATGGAACCTCATACCATGTATTACCATCACTACCTGTAACTCTTAATATTTGTAATACATTAGTATCAGTAATAGTTGTAGTAGCAAATTTTTGATTCCCAGGAAATGATATAGTTGTTTCTTTTAACTCAGCTGATATAGCCTCAGTAGATTTTTTAAATAGGAAATAATTATTATCTACAAAACTAATTTCAGTACTACCTGTATCTGTAAAATCTATCTGTTGGGTAGTTAAAAATTTAGTACCTGTAGTTGCCGAAGTAATAGTAGTATTAGCAGGTATTATTAAACCATAAACATTATAATTTGGAGAAAACGTTACTCCTCCGTCTGAAGAAGTAGTAGGCATTAATTGATATACATCTACAGTAGTAGTAGATGCATATGATGCCTTAGGGCGATAACCCATTACATAAGATAAAGCATATAAATTTTCTTTTTCTTTAGCATACAGAAGAAAATTCTCTTGTGTTTGAGTATCTAAGTAAAATGACATAACATCACCAACATATGATGACATTTCGATAAACATATTGCCTGGGGTAGCTTCTGAAAAGTCATTATATGTTGAAGGAAAATATGTTTTGGCATATTGTTGTAATGCTGTTTTAAAAGCGCCAAAATCTTTATTTAAATACGATATATTTTTATCTTCGTTAGTCATTATTATGTAAATTGTACTGTTACTTGATCAGGAAATTGTGAAATATTAACTACATAATCTATATTTAAGTCTATAGAATTATAATCAGTATTAGGAATGATATTAATACTAGTTACAGTAATATCAGGTATGTATATTGATATACTATTTAATAAATTATCTTTTAAAGATTCTAAATTACTATCTGTAATTCCTTCAAATAGGAATCGCTTTAAAAGAGTACCAAAATTAGGATTCATTATTCTTTCACCGGTACTAGTTAATAATAAGTTAACTAAATTTGATTTAATTTGATCTTTAGTAGTAAAAGTACTTTTAAATACCCCAGGAGCATTAAAAGGTAAAGCTACCCCAATAGCAATATTCTTTTGTAAATCTAACGGATTTACTCGTATTGTTTGGGGTATTGGCATTTTATCCTAAATTTTTAAGTCCTGCTCTTTCTTGAGGTGTCATATTAGCTGCTGAGTCGGCTAAAAATGCAGCAAATGGATTTATACGTTCTCCTGTTAGGTCGTCAATAGCATCAATTACTTCTAGTTTAGGTTGAGGTTGTTGAAAACCAAATTGTTCACCCATTTTAGAACGCAAAGATGCTCTAACATCGGGGTTACCTGTTATCACATCATTACTAGTGAAACTTAGTGTTCTACTTTCACGCAATGCTTTTTTTTCTTGTTTAGCCATGTGCTCTTCAAGAATGAATGGTAATTCTTCATGAATAGCATCAATTACTGCTTCTTTAATTAATCTTTTAAATGCTTTAGTATTCATATTTATAAATATTTTATCCTTGTAAATTTCGTTGGTCGATAACTAATTTTAATTGTTCTATTAGGTCGTTAGGATCTAATGTGAATGAAAGTTCACTTTTAATAATTTCCACTCCATAACGATCAATAGCTACAGCATAACGACGTTTATTACCTTTAACAACAAACGCTTGATTTTGTTCTTCTTTAATAGCAAATTTAAATCCTTTATAAGATCCATAATTCCCACCTGCTGGTAGAAATTCATTTGATAATTCGGATAATTGTTCATCATCTAAATTTTCTAATGTTTTTCCATCTAATTTTAGGCTAATTTCTTTTAAACGATCTCTTAACTCATTCAATCTTATTATTTCATTTGATAATAACATAATAGCTATAAC
>Ga0247723_1000600_pt1 | contig 24060 bp, 27 predicted proteins | sample MSEWelMarce5H_FC_FD_189079 | JGI IMG/M metagenome (GOLD analysis project Ga0247723, IMG submission 189079) | Subsurface sediment microbial communities from gas well in West Virginia, United States - MSEEL Well Study Marcellus 5H_FC | ecosystem: Environmental > Terrestrial > Deep subsurface >... | reverse complement strand
GGGGAGATAGTCGCTCAACATAAGTTTAAATTATTTATTTACCCTGCGGTATCTCTTTATAAATCCTACCCCTAACGGGTAGACATATATGTACCAGTAGGTCATAGTATGTAGTCATATGTCCGATATTGTATGCTTTTGTCCCTAGGGTGTTTAAATCCTGCGATTATCTATTCTGTACTCTTCCGTAATAATTTTCTGTTATATCCCCCTAAATATGGGCACAAAGTGCCCCAAAACGGACATTATAAAAAATATATCCGAACCTAGTGTTCGGTATTAGTACTTCCAACGGGTTATCTATATATGTAGTTCTAAACTACAGAGTTCATACGAACTCGTCGTTTGGGACTCCTCGTTCGTTATATATAATATATAAATATATAACCTACTACGTAGGAGACAGCCACAGTTATGCCGTTTAACGGGTAGCGTTATAATACCGATTTAAGGGGCAAATTAATGGGACGTAAACCAGGTATCCAAAACATACCAAAGGGCGAGGCTCAAGAAAAAGTTTTAATCCAACTCGGTCAAGGTAGCACCATTACCGCCGCTATGGCTTCAGTGGGACGCAATGATGTTACCTTCCGTCAGTGGTCAATGAATGACCCTGAGTTCAAGGCTAGAGCAGATAAGGCTCGCCTTGCGGGTAAGGGAGTTATCGCCGACCTAGGTGACCTTAAACAAATCTCTTACCCTGACTTTTCGGAACAGTTCTTAGATACAACCCTGTTCCCCCACCAACTCAACTGGTTGGACCTAATTGACGGCAAAGAGCCAAGGTGGAAACCTGCTGGTATGACCTACGAGCCAGGTGACCCAAAACGTATCCTAATCAACGTACCACCTGAGCACGCCAAGTCCACAACCATTACAACCAACTATGTCCTTTACAACATAGTGACCAACCCTAACTCCAGAGTAATCATTGTCTCTAAGACTCAGGGTATGGCTAGAAAATTTTTAGGTGCGATTAAGACACGTCTTAGCCACCCCGCCTACATCAAACTCCAAACTGCGTTTGGTCCTAATGGCGGATACAAGGCTGACTCAACTCAATGGTCTGCCGATATGATTTATTTAGGAACAGGTCGCGACTCTGGCGAGAAAGACCCAACGGTACAAGCCCTTGGATTCGGTTCTCAAATTTACGGTGCTCGTGCAGACCTGATTGTCCTAGACGATGTTGTGATGAACTCTAATGCCCACGAATGGGAAAAGCAACTTGAATGGCTTCAGAAAGAAGTTATCACACGTCTGGGGCGGCACGGCAAACTACTTATAGTGGGAACCCGTGTCGCATCCATTGACCTTTATAAAATGATTAGAGATGGCGGACAATGGACTGGGGGCAAGACTCCCTTCACCTACTGTGCTATGCCAGCCGTTTTAGAGTTTGACGAGAATCCAAAAAACTGGAAAACACTTTGGTCTCGTACCAATATCCAGGAAAATGATATTGATGAAATAGGCGACGATGGACTTTATCCAAAATGGGATGGACCCTCTTTATTTAAGAGACGCTCTGAAGTGGCACCATCTGTCTGGGCTATGGTCTACCAACAAGAAGACGTCGTTGAGAACTCAATCTTCTCACCAACCTGCGTTGCAGGTAGCGTCAACGGAATGCGAAAACGAGGACCTCTCAAACCTGGAGTACCAGGGCATCCTAAACACGCAGAATCAACGTACACTATTATCGGACTTGACCCTGCTATGGCGGGCGCGACGGCTGCAGTAGTAGCAACTTACAATCGTGCTGATGGCAAAATTTATATTTTAGATTGTGTCAATATGACCGACCCTACTCCCTCAAAGATTTCAAATCTTATTGAAGAGTGGGTACCAAAGTACAAGCCACAAGAATTACGAATTGAAATCAACGCCCATCAAAAGGCTTACGCCTTAGATGATGATTTAAGAAACTACCTAGCCTCTTTTGGGTGTCAACTAAACTCACACTTCACTGGTAAGAATAAGTGGGATGTGGGATTTGGTGTAGCCTCTATGGCTAGCCTTTTTGGTTCTGTCCGTGATGGACGATTCCAAGATAACAACATTATTGAATTACCATCCAATGAAGGTTCTGAAGGTCTTAAGACTTTAGTACAAGAACTTATTACTTGGAAACCAGATACTAAAAACCCTACAGACTGCGTTATGGCTTTATGGTTTGCGATTATTCGTATTCGTGAACTTATGCAAACATCTTCACGAGTAGGGCAATACCAACAAAACCGCTGGGCTACTAGAGCACAGAGGGCGAGTAGAGGTTCATTAAACTTAGATGAAGCCTTTGCTGAACAATGGCAAGAAACCTACGGATAGGAAACAAATGGCATTATCAATGGAGCAAGTAGCAGCACGAGTTACTTCGTTACGCTATCGCAATAGCGAACGTGATTCTCGTAACCTTGACGTTCTTGCAGTTCGCAAAGGAAAAATATCAGAGGTTTACCCTGACTTCTTTCCAGATGGCGTAGATGCAAACGTAGTTGCTAACTTCGTAGACATTGTTGCCCGCGACCTATCTGAGGTTATGGCTCCACTTCCAGCAGTAAACTGTTCTGCTGCTAATGCTGTTAATGACCGTGCTCGTAACTTTGCTGACAAGCGCACACGTATTGCTTCAAATTACTTCCAACACTCTGACCTAGCAGTACAAATGTACTCAGGTGCAGACTGGTACATAACATACGGTTTCGTCCCTTTCATTATTGAATTAGACGAAGAATCACAGATGCCACGCATCCGCATAGAAAATCCAATTGGGGCTTACCCAGAGTTTGACCGCTATGGACGCTGTGTTGCATTTGCTAAAAGATATATGATGACTCTTGGCGAGTTAGTTTCACAATTTCCTGAGTATGAGCGAGAACTGTTTGGTCCGCAAGGATATAAGCAGGACTTGAACGCCCAGGTTGAATTAATTCGCTATTACGATAAAGACCAATCAGTTATCTACATTCCAACAAAAGACAACTTAGTTCTATCTACCGTTAGAAATCCTCTCGGCAAGATGATGGTAGTTGTTGCACGTAAGCCATCTATTGATGGTGAATTACGTGGACAGTTTGATGATGTGTTAGGAATCCAACTTCTTCGCAACCGCTTTGCGTTGCTAGCAATGGAGGCAGCAGAGAAATCTGTTCAGGCTCCTATTGTTCTTCCACAAGATGTTCAGGAACTACAACTAGGTGGCGATGCGGTTATCCGTACTGCCAATCCAGCGGGCGTTCGCCGTGTAGAACTTACTCTACCTCAAGGCGCATTCCAAGAACAATCACAACTTAATCAAGAATTACGAGTAGGTACACGTTATCCTGAAGGACGTACAGGAAACATTGATGCTTCTATTGTCACTGGACAAGGCGTACAAGCACTTATGGGTGCTTTTGACACCCAAGTTAAATCAGCCCAAGCAATCTTTGCTGCAGCACTTCGTGATGTAATTAGCATTTGTTTTGAAGTTGATGAATTAATTTATCCAGAAGAGAAGACCATTCGTGGTGTTGATTCTGGTTCACCTTATGAAATTACTTACAAGCCAACCAAAGACATCAAGGGTGATTATTCAGCCGATGTTCGTTACGGAATGCTTGCTGGCTTAAATCCTGCACAAGGACTTATCTTTATGCTTCAGGCTCTTGGTGGCGGTCTTATCTCTAAGGATATGGCTATGCGTGAACTTCCATTCACTGTAAACGTTACACAAGAACTTGAAAAAATTGAAATTGAAAATATGCGCCAAGCGTTGCTTGGTGGAATTACAGCAATGGCTCAGGCTATTCCTGCGATGGCGACACAGGGACAAGACCCATCAGATATGGTCAACAAGATTGCTGCGGTAATCAAGGCTCGTCAAAAGGGTGTCTCACTAGAAGATGCGATTGAAACGACCTTTGCACCACAGCAGCAAGTTCCTCCTGCTGGGGCAGCACCTATGGTTGAGCAACCGTCCCCTGCTCCCACCGCTTCTCCAGCAGGAGGCGCTCTTCCTCAACCAGCACCAGCACCAGACATTCAAACTATTCTTTCAAGCCTTACCGCATCAGGTAAAGCAGGAGGACGAGTAGTCACAAGAGGCTAACTAAGTAGGGGACAATGACAACAATAATTGGTTTAGAACATAAAGACCGTTGTTTCTTGGTTGCAGATAGCCAAACAACTGATGAGGGTGGACGTATTTATACGCATCCTGAAGTTGAAAAGATTACAGCAAATGGTTCATTTTTAATTGCAGGTTCTGGCGAAACATTACCTTGCGATATTGCACAGCATATTTGGGAATCACCTATTCCTACAAGGCAAGACAGAGAAGACCTTTATCGTTTTATGATTAAAAAGGCAATGCCATCTCTTCGTAAATGTATGACAGAGAATGGTTATAACTTTGATGAGGATACAAAAGAAACTCGCTTTCAGTTTATTATGGCTGTTGGTGGAGAGATATTTGATATTGACCAAGAATTATCTATAAGCAAATCTGCAGATGGAGTTTATGCTGCGGGTTCTGGAGCACCATACGCATTAGGTGCTATACACGCAGGAGCAGATGCTTATGAAGCAATGGAAATTGCATCTAAATTAACTGCATTTACTTCAGGACCATACATATCAAAAGAACAACCTAGAAAAATTAAGTAGGAGGAATAATGGCTGAGAATCGTGGGGGCTTTCGCCCAACAGCACCACAGAATAATCCAGCGAATATCTCCGCTGTTGGTGGAGCAGGACAATCTGGAACACAACCTGCACGTTACATTTCAGGAATGCCATACGGTCAAGGTCAAGAAACAATGACCCAACAACAGAGTGCTCCTATGGCTGGACCAAATCAAGCAGAGGCATCTAGCCCACTTGATGCAATGATGGCTCCAGTAACACCTTTAACTGCTCCTACAGAGCGTCCTAATGAACCATTAACTGCTGGTATGGATTTTGGCGCAGGACCAGGAAGTGAAGCACTTAACCTTCCTAGAGAGCGTTCTCTTTCAGAAATTCTTGCTTCAATGATTGATATAGACCCAACTGGAGATGTACAAGAACTTTACGACTATGTGACATCCAGAGGTCTTTAATGGCTGAAAAAAATAAACCATTAACCAATGTAGCCGATAGCCTGTCACCAGGTGTTGCTACTGCGGCAGCCCAGGCTGGGTTGACTAAAGAAGAACAGCAACAACTTGCTGCTTTTGGTGAACTTAAAAAAACTCACCAATACTTATTGACGCTTCCACAAAATGATGCGTACAAAAACTTTAAGTCACTTACGCCTGAGTATCAGACTGCTCTAACAACTTACTTTAATCCAAAGTATAAAATAGAAGATAAAGGTTTCTTTGGCAATATTTTAAGAAGCCTAAAGTCATCTGCAGATTATGCTGGTCAGACATTTAAAGAACTTGGTATGCAAATTGCTGGCTTGCCAGTAACACCAACCACATCTGCCAACCCTGCAGAAGCAATATTAACTTTGGCAACAGGCGCTCCAGTTTCAGTTAACAAAGAGACAGGCGTTGCTACAGGTGCTGGTAGAGCACTTGAGGCTTTAGTTCGTCCACAAGAAAAACTTGTTAAACAGCCTTATACAGCATTTCGTTTGGCTCAAGAAGAAGGTTACAGTTCACTTGAACAATTTAATGTTCTTGGAAAATCTGTTATTGAAGGCGGAAGAGAACTTGCTCCTGGTGGAGAAGACGCTACTGTAGACACTATAGAAGCAACTGATACTTGGAAAAAATTCTGGAAACAAGCATCTGATAAAGAAAATGTTTTTGACGCTAGCGAAGTTGCAAGAATTGAATCAGGACTTACACCAGATGTTGCATATGTTGGAAAACTACTTGCTGCACGAAAAAACTTTATTGATGAGTATGAGGATATTCTAAAAAATCCTGCTGCTCTTGATTTAATTCAACGTTACACTGCTGGCGAAAAAGATGCAATGGAAAAAGTTGCAAAGGCAGTAGTTCTATATGAACAGGCTAAGATAAGCCCAGGACGTGACGTTGCCCGTGCACTTGCCTCAGCGTTCCCATTTGAAGCAGACCGTGCCAAAAATGGAAATCCTATTGACCAGAAGTTTTTTAATTATGTATCTGGCATAGTTGACTTCAGCGTTACATTTGGTCTTGACCCATTAATTTTAACTGCTAAGGCTAAAAAAGCCTCAGATGTTGCTCGCTTTGGTTTAATTAAACTAGGTGAGAATCCAGCCAATTTAGATAAGGCTTGGAAAAACAAAGCAGTTCAACGCTACTGGGATACATTAGGCAAGTTATTTGTCGTTTATGAAAAAGGCGATATTGCTACAAAAGGGCAAGTTCTTACACAAATTGAAACTCGTTTCCCTGAAATCAATTTAGATGTAGCAAGATATATGGCTCCTAATATTAAAAATGCTGATACCGCTTTAGAGTTCTTTAGAGGCGGAGATATTATTGATGACATCAGTAAGGGTAATGCGGGATTACGCAGAGACCCACTTATTCCACGCTACACAGTTGCTCGTTATGCAAAAGACTGGGTTCGTGATGCAGGATTAAAGGGCATAGCCAAGTTTGGTAAATATGAGGCGATTGCACTGCCTGAAACAGTTGATGATATTGCTCGTCTTGCCAATGAGAACCCAGTAATCTGGGCAGAAAACGTTGGATTTAAGGAAGTGCAGAGAGCAAGACTTGCTGGCACTGGTAAAACTATTGAAGGTGTTAGGACTGAAGGAAAATTTGTTTCTAAAGACTCTTCAACAGCAGCAAAGATTGACCGTGTTATGCGTCAATTTGCTATTGCTCCATCACAAGAACGTTTGATTTCTCTTACCGATACTACAAGTGCTGACCAAGTTTATAGACTTATGCGTACTGTTGTAGACAGAGGAACTGCATCTACATTCCGTGCTGCCTGGATTGCAGCAAATGAAGGTCAACGCCTTCTTATGTACAGAGGTCTTGTAAAAACCCTTGCATACGGTATGGGACTTGACCACTCAGTGGCTGGTCGTGCATTCATTTCTAAAATTGATGAAACATCAAGAGAACTTTATTCAGTAAATCAAAGTACTCTTGACTTAGGTGAGTTCACAAGAATCCTTGGAACTATTAAGCCTGGTGTTCTTCCAGCACCAGAGGGCGTTCGTAAACTTGTAGCGGATGCAACTAGTAAAGTTAATGCAGGTAAAAAGGCTAAAGGCATTCTTGCATCAAGTGGTGCTGAGATGGCTAACCTTATGCAACAAGTTAATGAACTTAAGGCTCTTAAGAAAGAACTTATTGCTAAGACTCCAGTATCTGCAGATGAAGCAGACACAATTAAAAGTATTGTTTCTGATATTGACAACTCTTTAAAAATACTTGGTGGCACACTAGGTAAAATGAAGATTGCTCGCAAAGATGTCAAGGCAATGATTGATGACCTTGACCCAATAGATGCTGATGTATTTAATGCTGCTGAACTAGATGGAGCGCAACGAGGCGTTCGTGCATATCAAGCAAGTCAAAAACGATATATGCCTAACCTTGTAGACCTACGTAAATTTGAACTTCGTGGAAACGTTTTTTCTGCGATAACTGGTAAAGTTGGCGAATCTGTTTATAACCAAAAGGCTACAGATATTTGGTCATATTTAAACCTTTATCCACGTCTTGGTGTTCGTACCACTGTTGAAGAAGTTGGTACCAACATTCTTATGAATGGAATCCGAGGAGTAGCAAGTTACTTTAAGGGTTTTGCAATGTCTCAAGAGACACGCTTACTATCAGCACCAACAACTAAAATTAGTGCTTTTAGACAAATTGAAAAAGAAGTAAATCCTCTTGGAGTTTTATCTCGTACTCTTTATAAAGTTACTGGCAAGTTTAATAGCAAAGAAGAAATTCTTGCTGCAAACAGTGACCCAGAAAAACTTGGACAAATGATTGGCAAGTCACTTGCTAAAGATAGATTTAGACCAGAGTTCTTAAAGACAGCAGAAGGTCAAAAAGTAGGCAAGTATGCCGAAGACTGGGTTGTCAATGGTGGCGATACAGTAATGCAGGAAATTAATGGCGCTGTTCGCAATGCAGAATTTAAAGAAGATGCAGCAGAGGCTACCTCTAACTATTTGCGTCAATATGGTCCATCTGTAACAATGAACGTAGATATTACTAAAGCACTTAAAGATGTTAAATTTAGCACAGTCTACGATGAAATTCAATATAACCAAACAGATTTCTTACTTAGTTGGTACCTAGATTTACATAATACAATTGGCAAAAGAAATATCTTTGGTCAAATTGTGTTCAGTAATATTTATAAATCAGAAGAAGATGCAATTGATGCTGTGGCAAAATACCTTGATGGTAAAGGTAATGAACTAGCCAAACGTTTTGCTATTTATAATGCTAAAGGTTCAAATTACTTTGCTACTATGATTTATGCGGATGCTACAAGCACTCTACGTGATTTTTCTGGTCGCCTTAACAAGAACTTAATTGAAGAGATTAAGGCTTCTGGTGGAATAGATGAGTTTGATTTTAAACAACTTCATAAATACAATCAGAATTTTCAAATGCCTAAAAAAGTTCTTGGGCGTGAACTTGTTCCGCTTCAAGCAGGAGATAACATTGGGGTGATTGACCGTGTAATGAAGAATGGTTACTCTTGGATAGGTAAACAAATTGCCATCCTTGACCGTGAACCACTTACTTACGGCAACTATCTTACTTATCGTGGCAAATTAACAAAGTATGAATCAAACATTAAAGATAGTTTAGTTAACTCTGGCATTGACCTAGAGACTGCTGATAAACTTGCTCGTAAACAAGCACACGAAGTTGGCATTAACCTTGCTCGTCAAAGAACATTAGGTTATGTAGATAACTCTGATATTCGTACCAATCTTGCATTTAATATCCGTAACTTTGGTCGTTACTACAGAGCAACTGAAGATTTCTACCGCCGTGCTATGCGTATAGGTAAGTATGAAAAAGAAGCAATCGTAAGACTTGCCATTACTAACCAAACATTTGAGCACTCTGGCTTTGTCCACGAAGATGCTAATGGTGAGTTGTACTTTACCTATCCAGGTGATGATGTTCTCAATTATGTATTGGGCAACACAGTATTCCGTGCATTAGGAATCCCAGGCGCACAGCCTATGTCTGTAAACTTTGGTGGAAAAGTAAAAATGCTTACGCCTTCACTTGACCCAGAGTCAGCAGCACCACGTCTTGGTGGACCATTCGTTGGAATATCAATAGGAGTTCTTCAAAATATTCCTGGACTTGGTGATTGGATTCGCTCCGCAGAGCCAGTTATAACAGGTGGCTCATCTAGCCAAGAGTGGTGGAGAAAAATTACTCCAATCAACCTGCAACGTTTAATTGACTTAGGTTATGGTGGAAACAAGAGTCTGATGACTGAGCAGAAAAACTCAGCAGCAGTACAGGCTATGCGTCTATTAGTATCTACTGGAAACGGTCCAAAGACTGGTGCCGATATTAATTCGTTTACAACGAACTCAATAATTCAGGCTACCAACATTATGGCTCTTCGTTTTGTAACTGGACTAGGTGCACCTGCATCAGTTCAATTGTTTGCTACAAAAGATGTGCCTAAAGAGATGATTGATGCTGGATACTTCACTTGGGATTCAGAGTTTGCAAAGATTGTTAAGCGTTATGAAAACGAAGACAGTCCATTTGAAAAGGCTCTTGTCCAATTTGCTACATTGTATCCAAGCAAAACAGTTTATGCTGTTTCTAAGACAACTGCTGGAACAGAGGCTTCTTTTGCTAAGACATATGAGGCTGCAAAGTTTGTAAAGAATAACCAAGAGTTAATCAATAATCACAAACAGGCTGCGTCATTTTTTATTCCAATTAATGGAACTAGCGATATTGAGTCTTATACCTACCTCAAGTCACAAGGATTTGTAAAGAACAAATATCTTGATGAGTTCTTACGTGAGGCTTCAACAGCGAGTGCACGTCAACAGTACAATACTCGTAAAGATTTGTACGATGCAGCAATTCTTGAAACACAAGACCCTGGCAAGCGTCGTTATCTACGTGAACAATGGCAGTTAGAATCTAACTTCTTTAAAGAGTCATATCCTCTTCTAAAAGTTCAGTTAGCACCTAGCGGTGAATACCTTGCTCTAAAGGGTGAAGCATTGGATGACTTACGTGATGTTGTTTATAGCGGTAAGGCACCAGACAAGAAACTTGCTGAAATATTTGGTGCAATGATTCTTCAATATGATGAGGGAATCAAACAACTTTCTGGAGTAACTGGAAAGACAGATTATGATGTCGGGTATAGAAAAGCAATAAGAGCAGACTTAAAAGATGTTCTTCGCCAATTAGCAGGAGATAATCCAAATGCTAAGTCTCTATACTGGAACATATTTGAAACGTTGATTGGAGAATAAGTGGCAGACAAGACAGATAATGATGGCGATAAGTTTTACGTTGGTAAAGATATACCACCAAACTTAGTTGACCCTGATGACAATAATGCTGCCATCACCCCTTTAACGGAAACAAAAACTTTAGGTGAAGATTATGTAGCGCCTACAACTTTCAAGCAATCTATTTCTGTAACTACAAAGGCTGAAGCCACTGCAGATATGAATGCTGCCTTTATGGAGCAATTTGGGACAAATGCACCTAAAGAGGTCATTGCTGCTTACTATAATGAACTGCGTGCTCTTCAATCTACAAGAATTAGTGGCGGAGATAGCAAAGATAAGAAAACAACTGTCAATATTCAAGGTGTTTCTGGCTCAGAAATCAAAGCACTTCAGAATAAGTATGTAACTGCTAATGCAACCAAGTTAGTTACTGATGCAAATGCTGGAGATGTTAAGGCTATTGCTGCATTACAAAAGGGTAACTTTGGTATTACATATACATCTTTGAAAAATGCCTATGCAGAAAATGGATTACCTATAAATCTACAGGCATTAGGCAAATTAACTGTTGAGTCTGCTGTAAATCCTAACCTACTTAAGTCAAATCTAAACTTGATTAATATGCAAGCCAAGACATACTTCCCTGCACTAGCAGATAAGATTGATAAAGGATACACAGTTAAGCAATTGCTTACTCCTTACATCAATACACGTGCTAATATCTTGGAAGAGGACCCTGACTCAATAGATATATCCTCACTTAAGTCAGTTGCTTCTGACCCAAAGAACTTGATGAACTTGTATGAATATGAAATATCTCTACGTAAAGACCCTAAGTGGCGTTTTACCAAGAATGCCCAAGACTCTCTAAGTAGTGTTGCTCGCAGCATTGCTAAGACATTCGGATTGGTTGGATAATGGCAGAAAAAGTAACAGTTAAGTCTGGTCAAACACTTTCAAGTATTGCCAAGGCTAACAATACAACGGTAACAGCACTTAAAAATGCTAACCCAGTATTAACTACCAACCCAAAATATCAGGGTGGAAATGTAATTTTTTCTGGAACTAAACTTAATCTTCCAACTGGGGCTACTGGTAACCCAACTGGTGGAACCACTGGTGGTGCAGTAGATACCCCACAAACTGTTGGTATGACTCCTGAGCAAGTTCAAGCAATGCTTGATGAGCAAACAAGAAAACTTCAACAAGCAGCAGATACTGAAAAGGCAACAGCGGCAGCAACCGCAGCGGCAGCCGAAAAGAAGCGTCAAGTTGACTCTATTGCTGCTATATCAGCCTTACTTTCATCCTATGGAATTGGTGATTTAAGTACAGCAATCACAGATGCTGTTATCAAAGGATACTCAGCAGACACTATTGAGTTAATGATGCAAGACCCAAAGGGCACAGACCCATTAGCGGTTGCATTCCAAACTAGATTTCCAGCAAATAAAGCACGTCTTGCTGCAGGTAAAGCAGTATTAAACCCAGCAGAGTACCTTGCTGCAGAGCGTTCATACGCACAGGTATTACAATCATACGGTGTAGGCTCTCTTGCAACTAGAGATAAGATGAATGCTTTCATTACTAACGATGTATCTGCAACTGAGGTAGCAGACAGAGTAGGTATTGCAGTTAATCGTGTAAAGAATGCCGATGCTGCTACAAAAGAAGCACTTGCTCTTTACTATCCAATGCTTAATCAATCAGATATTATCGGTGCAGTTCTTGACCCAGCAGAAGGACTTCCAGCATTACAACGTAAGGTTCAAATTGCTGAAATTGGTGGAGCAGCCTTAGCACAAGGTCTAAAGACTGTAGATGCTGCAGGTAAACTAACCTCTATTGACATTAAAATGGGACAAGAAGCACTAGCAAACCTTGGTGTTACTAAAGAACAAGCCCGTGCAGGTTTCCAACAGGTAGCAGAGGTTACACCTCGTGCAGAATTTCTATCACAAATCTCTACTGGAGAAGATTACGGTCAACTTCAGGCAGAACAAGAAGCATTCCAAGGACTTGCATCTGCAAAGCGTGCTCGTACAGCACTGACAGAACAAGAGAAGTCACGCTTTGGCGGAGCCTCTGGTATGTCAAAGGCAAGTTTGAATCAAGCGACAAAGGGCGCTTTTTAAACAACTAGAATCCTAATGGACTGACCAGCCCCATTGGAGTAAAAGACTGGTAGCAAGAGCCAGACCAATTCCCCGATTGGAACCTGTGGCTTGCGACTACAACGAATAGAAAGGGTGGTGTTGCTATGAGCAACAATTACTGGGATGAAGACGAAGACGACCTAGATACTACTAATGAGTACGCAGGTGATGGAAGTGACTTACTTAAAAAGTTACGGAAAGCAAAGCGTGCAGACGAGAAACGTATTAAGGAACTTACTGAGCAACTTGAGGGATTATCCAAGGTGCAGCGTGAGCGTACAGTCAAAGAAGTCCTAGAAAAAAAGGGTGTAAACCTTAAAGCAGCAAGACTTGTACTAAAAGATTTAGACGAAGTCAATGAAGAGTCAGTGTCTAACTGGCTTGATGACAACGCAGATTTATTTGGTATTAAAGTTGCTACAGAGGAACCTAAAGTAAGTGATTTAGATAAAGCAGCCTTAAGGCAGCAAGATGTAATCACTCAAGGTGCTATTACCCCAGACCGAGCAGAAGACTTAAATCTTCGCATTGATAACGCGGATTCAATGGACGCGTTGTTGGATGTACTTCGCTCACAATAATTCCGTTCATAGTCACTTGGAGGTGACGATATGGCTAATACCTATGTAACCACAGGTTCCTCTTCTCTAGGAGGTACCGCAGGTTCTGCTGGTTTAGTACAGAAGGCGTATGACCGTCTTCTTGAATTCGCTCTCCGTTCAGAACCACTAATTCGTTCTGTCGCAGATAAGCGTCCAGCAAGACAAGCAATTCCAGGCTCAACAGTTGTTCTACAACGTTACGTTGACCTATCTGCTGCAACTACAGCCCTTACTGAGGATGCTGACCCAGATGCAGTAGCAATGTCCACACCAACAACAGTAACCATTACTCTTAACGAGTACGGTAACTCAGTGTTGGTAACTCGTGCGTTGGAACTATTCAGCCTTGCTGATGTAGACCCAGCAATCGCAAACATTATCGCGTTCAACCTTGCAGATTCTATTGACTCCGTAGCAATGACAACATTGCGTGGCGGAACAAACGTAATCTACTCAGGTTCAACTGCAACTTCAACAGCAACAATCACTGCTGCCGCAACACTATCTTCTGCTAACATCCGTAAGGCTGTTGCTAAGTTACGTGCTGGTAAAGCAGTTGCTCGCAAGGGTTCACTATACTGGGCTGGTATCCACCCAGAGGTATCCCACGACCTTCGCGCTGAGACAGGTTCAGCAGGATGGTTGCTTCCTAACCAATACGGCTCTGTTCAAGACCGTATCTGGGCAGGAGAAATTGGAACATACGAGGGTGCATACTTCGTAGAGTCTCCACGTCTGTACAATGCTACTGACGGTTCTTCATCTGCACGTGTTTATCGCACAATTCTTGCTGGACAGCAAGCGTTGGCTGAAGCCGTAGCAGAAGAGCCACACGTAGTCATCGGACCAGTAGTTGACAAGTTAATGCGTCACCGCCCAATGGGTTGGTACGGCGTACTTGGCTTTGCTCGCTACCGCGAAGAGGCACTATACCGCATTGAATCAGGTTCATCAATCGCTTAGTTGATTGACGGTAGGGCTAGGGGAAACTCTAGCCTTACAGTAAGTTCATTAAGGAGAACAATGGCAGATTATGTTTTTAAAACACCTACAGTCCGAGAAGGACCAGCAGGTAAGCACAGATTATTTTACTTCTATAAATTAGACAGAGGCATCAGTATTGCTAAAAGCGGTGGAGTGTATTCACAAGTTCGCTATGTTGTTGACGAGACAATGGATGATTACCAAGAGTTTTATTTAGGTGGACATAATCACATAGTTAATGATGCTATTAAATCAGCATTAATTGCTGGTGGCGTAGGAGTAACAGAGGCAAACTTTACAGCAGTATAAGGGGATATAATGAGTTATGACTGTAAAAAAAGAGGACATATAGGTAAGGTAGTAGATACAGAATATAATTTAATAGATGGACAAGTTGAACAAAAGGTAGTCCTGTGGGGCTGCACTGCTTGTCCTGAAACATCTGAGGTTTTATGGGAAGATTTTGGTGAATACACCATAGATAAAAAGCCTTGCTCAGGTGATTGTGATTGTTTTGGATGTAAAATTAAGACTCTTCAGTTAAATGCTGGAGATGCAACAAGAGATATTCCAGATAAGAAATGGACCGCTGAGTTAAAAGCCTATAAAGACGCAAGAGCGCAAGGAATGCAACCAGCAGGAACAAGTGCACATCACGTACAAGAAGCACATAAAGCATCAGAACTTTTAGGTAAAGCCTACAATTCGGAGACTATGCCTAAAGCAAAAGATATAAATAAAAAATCCGCAGAAGTACTCAAACAGATTGGACAAATATAATGCCAAAAGTAGGAAACAAGAAATTCCCATACACAGCCAAGGGAAAGGCTGCTGCTAAAAAGGCTGCTTATAAAGCAGGTGAAAAGATGGAATCCAAAAAAGAAAAAGCAATGGAAGCCAAAATGGGTATGAAAAAGATGACTATGAAAAAAATGGGTAAGAAGAAGTAATATGGCTTCCCGTGAAATTAAACGTGTTGGTGCTGGTGACCCTAATTATGTCAAAGATATGATTGCAAGAGCCAAGGCTCAAAAAGAGATGAAAAAGTTGCAAAATGAAATATCTCCAAAGGGTGTGGCTGCAGCCGAGGCTGCTGCTAAGAAAGCAATTGAAAAGAAGTACCCAGGAATGTTTATTCCTGAAACCAAAATCGCTCCTAGCGCAGGGAGAAGACCATAATGAAAAAAGCAGCAGCAAAGAAAAAGATTTCTAAGGTTATGAAAGAGTACAAAGCAGGAACTCTTAACATTGGTAAATCAAAGAAGATGGTCAAGTCTAAGAAGCAAGCAGTTGCGATTGCACTATCTCAGGCTGGGATGTCAAAGAAGAAGAAAAAGTAATGTCATCGGGTCAACGTAAACGTCACGACGGTTGGAATAAGTCAATTATGCGGGACGGTATGGTTGTGATTCTTCGTAAAGACGGTTCTGAAAAGGTTCGCCTTGACCCTAAGACAAAAGAAGTAATTAAGGAGAGCAAATGAAAAAAGCATTTTGGGACAAAAAGAATCCTAAGAAAACTTCTAAAAAATTAACACCAGCACAAAAATCTGCTGCTAAGGCTAGAGCCAAGAAGGCTGGTAGACCTTATCCAAACCTAGTAGATAATGCTGCAGTTGCAAGGAAAAAGAAATGAAAGACCCAAGACTTAAAAGAGCAGGAGTGTCTGGCTTTAATAAGCCAAAGCGCACGCCTAACCATCCTGAGAAATCACACGTAGTTGTGGCTAAAGTCGGAGATAAAGTAAAGACAATCCGATTTGGACAACAGGGTGTAACTGGCGACAAGAAACCAACTGCTCGTCAGAAATCATTCAAAGCACGTCACGCTAAGAATATTGCTAAAGGTAAAATGAGTGCAGCCTACTGGGCGGACAAGGTTAAATGGTAAAATGAGTACCAAGGGGACAAAAGACAGTATAGCCATCGTATGGTGTGACAACGGTATGGTTGATGGTAAGTTTATGCAAGGTGTAACAGATGTAATATTAAAGTCTGGCATACAATTTTCCACATCATTACGTAGTCAAGGCAATCAAATTGCTAGACAGCGACAAACAGTAATTGATTACTGGTATGACAAGACTGATTATGAATGGCTACTATGGGTAGATTCAGATGTAGTAATTAGTCCAGAGAAATTTAAATTATTATGGGATAACAAAGATGCTGAAAAGCGTCCAATTATTACTGGAGTATATTTTACTACAGATAATCCAGAAGAACCTTTAATGATTCCAATGCCTACAATTTTTAACTTTATAGTTGGAGATGAGGGTGGATTTGGATTAACCAGAGTTCACCCAATGCCAGTAAATCAACTAATTAAGGTTGATGCGGCGGGTATGGGATTTGTATTAATGCACCGCAGTATCGTACCAAAGGTTCGTGAAGCATCTCAAGATGGACAAGTATTTATGGAAATGGGTAGAGGAACTAAGTTTATAGGTGAAGATATATTTTTCTTTGCCCTATGCGATAAAGCAGAGATTCCACTATATGCTCATACTGGTGCATTAGCCCCACATATGAAGCGGTTCTCATTTGATGAACATTATTACAACGCATTCTTTGGTAAACCTAAGGAAGAGCCTAAGTCAAAACTTATCACCCCTGATAAGAAAATCATTACACCTAGATAGGATAAACAATGCCAACAGGTACCGCAGGTAGCACTCTATGTGCTGAATTAAATCGCCTAGCCAATGGTGGAACTTACCCAGCAAGAACAGCATTTAAAGATGAACAAGGTGCTGCTAACGCTTGGGCTAGTACATCAGGACTTGGAATAATTGGAGCCTTGAATCAAAAGGCAAGTGCTGGTAGAGCACCATCTGCGTATAAAGATTTAAATGGTATCTGTAATGAACTTGCTGGAACTACTGGCAAATCGGCAATTGATGCATTAAGGAGCATAGCCTCTTGACAACTACATTAACTGATTTAATCAATGAGGTTCAAATTAACCTTGCTGGTTATACCTATCAACAGGACAGAGCAACACACTTAACTAGTGCTGTTAGTACCACAACATCATCATCTACATCCCCTACTATCTTATCATTAGGCTCAACTGAGAATCTAGGCAAGGGTGTAGTTGAGATTGATGAAGAGTTACTATGGATAGATTCATTTGACCGTGTTGCTAATACAGCAACTGTATCTCCTTATGGTCGTGGGTATCTAGGTACTACTGCTGCTACTCATACATTAGATACTAAGGTTACTATCTCACCAACTTTCCCACGCTATGTAGTTAAGAAGGCTATCAATGATACTATCAATGCTGTTGGCTCTACTATCTATGCTGCTAAAGTAACTACCTTTACATTTAATGCTGCTCAAACAACCTATGACTTTGATGGATTAAACATCCAAAACATCCTTACAATTATGTGGCAATCAGTTGGACCATCACTTGAATGGATTCCTGTGCGTCGTTGGTCTTGGGACTCTAAGGCTGATGCTACAGCATTTGGTGCTACATCTCAAACAGTAACTATTGGAGACTACATTACTCCAGGTAGAACTGTTAAAGTTGTATACTCTACAGACCCAGCACCTTTTACAACCAACGCTCAAGACTTCTCAACACAAACTGGTCTGCCAGAATCTTGCAAAGATGTAATCGTTCTTGGCGCTTCTTATCGTTTGCTTACCTACCTTGACCCTGCACGTGCTGGCCAAGTTAGCCCACAAGCAGATGAGACAGATAGCAAGCGTCCTTATGGTGCTTCACAAACTGCAACAAAACAACTATACGCCCTATATACACAACGTCTTAATGAGGAAACTCAAAGACAGCAAACCCTGTATCCAATCCGCGTCCACTACAGCCGATAGGTAAATAAATGACAACACGCAAATACTCCTCACGCTCACAACAGACTACATTATCTGCAGCGTTAACTTCTTCTGGAACTACAGCAACTGTAGTATCTGGAACATCCCTTCTAGGTGGAGTTACAATCTCTGCTGGTGAAATCTTTACGGTGGTGATTGACCCAGATACAGCCCTTGAAGAAATTGTAGATGTATCGGCGGTATCAACCAACACACTTACTATTGTTCGTGGTAGAGATGGTTCTACTGGTGTAGCCCACTCTGCTGGTGCTGCAGTACGACATATGGCAATTGGTAGAGATTACCGTGAAGCCAATACTCACATTGAAGCATCTTCAGGAGTACACGGTTTAACTGGTTCCGTAGTGGGAACTTCAGATACCCAGACTCTAACTAATAAAACAATTAGTGCAGCCGATAATACCCTTACTGGTGTTGTTACACTTACTGGTACTCAGACACTTACAAACAAAACTTTAACCAGCCCAATCATTTCAAGCCTTACCCTTGGTGATGGCAACATTGTATTTGAGGGTGCTACTGCTGATGCTTTTGAAACAACACTTACAGTTACAGACCCTACAGCAGATAGAACAGTAACTATTCCAGATGCAACTACAACATTAGTTGGAACTGATACTACTCAAACATTAACTAACAAAACATTGACTAGCCCAACCATTACTGGTACTGGTGCTATTGCAGGTACCTTCACAGGTAACTTAACTGGTAATGTGACTGGTAACGTAACTGGAACCGTATCAGGCAATGCTGGCACTGCTACTACATTAGCAACTGGTAGAGATTTCCAATTAACTGGAGACATTGAGGCAGCAGCCGTGTCGTTTAATGGTTCAACTTCAGTTAACCTAGTTACCTCTATTGCTACTGGTTCTATCGTAAACGCAGATATTAACGCATCTGCTGCTATTGCTAAGACCAAGTTAAACCTTGGTGGAACTATTACCTCTGCTGACCTAGTAGATGGAACTATCGTAGCCACAGATATTGCTGATGGAACTATCACTGCAGCCAAGATGGTTACTGACCCATATGCTCGTGCTAACCATACAGGTACACAGACAGCCTCAACTATTTCAGACTTTGATACACAAGTACGCACATCTCGCTTAGACCAGATGGCTGCGCCTACTGGCTCAGTATCTGTTAATAGCCAGAAAGTAACATCTCTTGCTACACCTACAGTTGATACTGATGCAGCAACTAAACTTTATGTAGATACAAAAGTTGCAGACCTTGTTAACTCAGCACCATCTACTCTTGATACTCTTGGTGAGATTGCAACAGCAATCCAAGCAGGTGGAACTGTTTACGACTCATTCGTACTTAAGGCAGGAAGCACTATGACTGGTGCTCTTACTCTGTCAGGTGCTCCTACAGTTGACCTACACGCTGCTACAAAAGCGTATGTAGATACTGTGGCTGGTTCTGCTACTGCTGCTGCTGCCTCCGCTGCCGCTGCTGCTACAACTTACGACAACTTTGATGATAGATATTTAGGTTCTAAGTCATCTGCTCCATCTGTAGACAATGATGGTAATGCACTTATCACTGGTGCTTTATACTGGAACTCAACATCTAATACTATGTTTGCTTGGTCAGGTTCTGCTTGGGGTTCAATATCTTCAACTGCAGAAATTTTCCGTTATCGCTTTAATGCTAGTGGTGGAGAAACATCAGTAACAGGAACAGATGCTAATGGTTTAACATTATCTTATCTTCCTGGTAAAGCACAGGTATACTTAAATGGTGTTCTATTAGTACCAACAACTGATTACACAGCATCCAATGGAACAAGCATTACATCTTTGGCTGCTTTAGCATCTGGTGATGTACTTGAAGTTATTACCTTTACAGCCTTTGATTTAGCAACTTCTATTTCTAATACATTGTTTGATGCCAAAGGAGATATCCTAGTAGCAACTGCTGCTGATACCCCTGGTAAATTAACAGTAGGAACTAATGGTCAATATTTACAAGCCGACTCAAGTACCGCAACTGGACTTAAGTGGGCAGCAGTAGATGTGGCAGCAATTGAAAACAACTATATACTCGCTCTTATGGGCGCAATCTAACGAAAGGTAGTAACTAATGGCTACAGTAAGTAAAGCGCTGGCTAGAACAGCAGCAGCAACATCAAGCACAACCCTATACACAGTCCCAGCATCAACTACAACAGTAGTAACTAATATTGCTGTATGTAATGGAGCAGCAACTGCTGCTACATTTACTATCTTGCTGGATGATATTGAGTTGCATAAAGATGCTGCTATTGCAGCAAATACAACTGCATACATTGACTTAAAGCAGGTATTAGCAACAACAAAAACTATTAAAGGTTTAGCGTCTGCTGTAACAGTAGACTTTCACATCAGCGGAGTGGAGATAGCGTAACTATGGGTATCAATACATTTCCTGCACCATCAAGTAGTGGAGTAAATTATTCAGGTGGAAGTCAAGCATCTAGACCTGCTGCTCCTGCTACTGGTAGTACATTTTTTAACACAACAGATAGTTCTTTGGAAATTTATAATGGAACATCTTGGGGAACCATACAAGAAATAAATGACACTCCAGTTTGGGTTACAGCGGCTGGAAGCCTAGGAACTGTTTTAGAAGGAGATTCTGTTTCTATAACAGTGAGTGCAACTGACCCAGAAGGTGGAGCAATATCTTATACTTCCGCAAACCTTCCGTCTGGGCTTACCATAGGTTCATCAACTGGAATAATTACTGGAACTGCACCAAGCGTAACTGGTAATACTACATTTACTTTTGATGTTGTGGCAAGCGATGGATTAAACCAAACATCCAGACAGTTTACTGTTGTTATTCAAGAAGCAATTCCTGTTGAATATCTGCTTGTAGCAGGCGGCGGTGGTGGTGGTGGTGGCTACGGTGGTAGTACTTTTTGGACTGCTGGTGGCGGTGGTGGAGCGGGTGGTTTCCGTACTGGCTCTAAAGGAGTAGTATCTGGCGTTAATTTTACCGTAACCGTTGGTGCTGGCGGGGCTGCCTCTACTTTTGGTGGACAAGGAAACGATTCTGTTTTTTCTACACTTACTAGTTTAGGTGGAGGTGGTGGACCTGGGTATGGCGCAGGTACTTCTGGTGGTTCTGGTAGTGGTGGGTCTGCTGATAAAGATTTTTCAGTAGGTAGTGGTGCTACTGGTAATGCTTATAATGGTGGCGCAGGAACAACAGGACAAGGTAATGCTGGAGGAAATGCCCTATACACTGGTTCTCGTGGAAACGCTGGAGGTGGTGGTGGAGCGGGTGCTGCTGGTACCAATGGCAGTGCAGCCCAAGGCGGTAATGGTGGTGCAGGAACAGCATCTTCAATTACTGGTTCATCTGTAACTTATGCAGGTGGTGGTGGTGGAGGTTGTCAAGGTGGTTCTGGAGCAGGCGGCTCAATGGGTGCTGGCGGCTCTGGTGGCGGTGGTGCTGCTCGAGCAAACAATACTGGTGAAGATGGAACCGCAAACAGAGGCGGTGGCGGAGGAGCAGGAAATGACTCTGCACAGTCTGCAAACTTTCGTGCTGGTGGCGCAGGCGGCTCAGGTATTGTAATTCTTAAATATCCAGATACATTAACTGCAACTATTGGCGGTGGACTTACCGCTTCAACTGCATCAGCAGGTGGTTATAAAGTAACATCATTTACAGCAGGCACGGGAAATGTGAGTATAGCATAATGGCACACTACGCTTTTTTAGATGAAAACAATATAGTAACTGAAGTAATCACAGGTGTTGACGAGACAACACTTATTGATGGACTAACTCCAGAAGAATGGTATGGAAACTTTAGAGGTCAAACCTGTAAGCGTACTTCATATCATACTCTTGCTAATGTACATAAAAATGGTGGAACTCCATTTAGAAAAAATTACGCTGGAATAGGATATTACTATGACAGTAGGTTTGATGGATTTGCTCCACCTTCTCCATATCCATCTTGGAAATTAAATTATGAAACATTTCAATGGGAAGCACCAACTCCTATGCCAGAGCCAGTAGATGGATATTTCTGGGCTTGGGGAGAAATTAACAAAGAGTGGATTAAGGTGGCTATAAGTGAGTAAAGCAAGAGACCTAGCAAACGCAGGTACTGCACTAACAACCGTATCAGCCACAGAACTTGGATACCTAGATGGTGTTACCTCTGCTGTGCAAACACAGATTGATACCAAGGCTCCAACATCTACAACTGCTACATTAACTGGAACTCAGACTCTTACTAACAAGACTCTTACAAGTCCAGCCATTAATACAGCAACTGCAACTGGTGCAATTCTTGTTGCTCCAGAAGAGCGCACAACTGTATCGGCTACCGCTGCTGCAACTACTGTTAACTTTGATGCAGTAACACAGGGAGTTCTTTACTATACAAGTAATGCCTCTGCTAACTGGACATTAAATGTTCGTGGTGACTCAAGCACTACCCTTAACTCTATCCTTGCTGTTGGTGATGCAATTACTGTTAACTTCCTAGTAACTAATGGAGCAACAGCCTATTACCAAACAGCATTTAATATTGATGGCTCTGCCGTAACACCTAAGTATTCTGGTGGAACTGCACCTGCTTCTGGTAATGCATCAAGCATTGATGTATACACATACACAATTGTTAAAACAGCATCAGCAACTTACACCGTATTTGGTGCTGGTCCTATTAAGTACGCTTAAGGAGAAATAATGCCATTGTTTACACCCGTATCCGCAGGAGGAATTAGTAAGGCTACTGTAACTGCTAATACTGGAGCAACCGTTGATACTTCATCTCGTGCTGGTAAAACTATTTATAAGTTTACTAGTTCTGGCGATATTACTATTGGTACTGCAGGAACAGCCGAAGTGCTTATAGTTGGTGGTGGAGGAGCAGCAGGTGGTGGTGGTCAAGCCAGTGAATGTTATGGTGCTGGTGCGGGTGGATTAATTTATTCTGCAAGTCAATTTCTTCCCGCTGGAACACTTACTGTTACTGTAGGCGCAGGTGGAAGTTCATTTTGGGGAGAACACGGTCCATCAAAAAATGGAGAAAGTAGCGCACTTGGAAATTTAATTGCATTTGGTGGCGGTGGAGGCGGCAAAGGTGGTCCTTCTGGTGCTGACGGTTCAGCAGGCGCAACAGGTGGAAGTGGTGGCGGTGGTGGACGTGGCGGTGGTGGTTCTAGACAAGGTGGACTAGGTACTCCAGGTCAGGGATATAATGGTTCTTCAAATGGTACAAATGGCGGTGGCGGTGGTGGTGCTGGAGGTGTTGCTTCTGGTAGCAATGGTGGTGCTGGTCTAAGTTATTCAATTACTGGCACTTCAGTTACCTATGCTGTGGGTGGTTCAAGTACGACAAATGCAAATGGTACGGCAAATACTGGAAATGGAGCATCAGGCGCTGGAAGCACCAACTCCTATACAGGTGGTTCTGGAATCGTTGTAGTAGTTGTAGGTTAATTTTAATTTCTAATTTAAAGGAGCACTGTGGCTGGTCGTGATTGACTGCCACTTCTTTAAGTAGTCAATGGCTGACTGGAGATACTCAGGGTTATCCTTGAAGTATCCCAGTCCAGCATTACATCTACCACAAAGTAATCCTCTAGGCTGGTTAGTAGCGTGGTCGTGGTCAGCACACCAATCTTTATTGGTATATTTAGTAGTGCCACATATACCACATTTACCTTCTTGAAGTTTTAAATATTCGTTGTACCTATCAATATCCCAACCAGGAACTCTGCGTTTATTTTGAGCACGAATCATTTCTTTATTATTCAAACGGTATTGTTTCTTTTTAATAGAAGCACAGTCTTTACATCTAGATTCAATGCGAATTTTTCTATTATTTCTAATATAAAATTTAGAATGTGGTAGTTCAAGTTTACAATCAATACAAATTTTCATAGTTAAATTATACCATATGGAGGTGTATCATAGCAGGCAGAGACATTACCGAAGGTCGTGCCAATCAAGCAATTGCTGTTGATGTTGGTATCGTATCTACATCTCAATACTGGCAGAATACATCTGACTCATATGATGTAGCAGTTGGTGGACAACC
>Ga0247723_1000599_pt1 | contig 24069 bp, 23 predicted proteins | sample MSEWelMarce5H_FC_FD_189079 | JGI IMG/M metagenome (GOLD analysis project Ga0247723, IMG submission 189079) | Subsurface sediment microbial communities from gas well in West Virginia, United States - MSEEL Well Study Marcellus 5H_FC | ecosystem: Environmental > Terrestrial > Deep subsurface >... | reverse complement strand
TGTTTCTTCCCGTGGCCATGGCTGATTCCCATGGGATGTTGTTTCGTTGTAGATAAGCATGCCAACCCAAAGCACCGATGCCAATGCTGCGCTCACGTACGGCAGAATACCTTGCACGTTCAATGGTGGAAGGAGCATGAAGAATAAAATACTCCAAAACATTGTCAAGCATTTCAGCGACATCACCAAGAAAATTAGGATCTTCTCTCCACTCATCATAGTACTCCAAATTTAGCGAAGACAAACAACATACAGCAGTACGCTTTTCGTTTGTTGGTAGAATAATTTCCGAACACAGATTGGATTGATGAATCTTTAATCCTCTGTCCTTTAACCACTTTGGCATCTTTTCATTGCTGGTATCAATAAAGTGTAGATAAGGTTCACCAGTCTGCATACGCAGTTCAATAATCTTTTGCCACAGTTCACGTGCGGAAACTACTTCACGAATCTCCCCACTGTGTGGATCTTTTAATTCCCAGCTGTCATCAACTTCTGGATCGAGCATAGCCTTCTCGATAATCTCCATGAAGCGATCTGGAATGTTAATGCCATGATGTAAATTTAGGGTTCTTAAGTTTTGGTCTCCTGTTGGTTTACGCATCTCTAAAAAGTTGATGATGTCTGGATGATCAATAGACAAGTAAGCAGCATAACTACCACGACGGGTGCGACCCTGACGGTATGCCAAACTAGATGCGTCATACATTTTGAGGTGAGGCATAACGCCAGTACTTTTATCGTCAGCCGAACGAATACCAAAGCCAATCCCAACACCACCGCCCAACATACTAAGCCAATTTGTTTCAGATAGATTATCAACTAATCCCTCCGCTGTGTCTTCAATAAAGTTAAGAAAGCATGAAATGGGTAGCCCACGACGAGAACGACCAAAAGAAAGAATTGGAGTACTATAACTGAGCCAATGATTACTGGCGTAATCGTACAACCGCTGAGCATGTTCAGGGTTACTTCCGAAAGTGCTTGATACGAATGCGAATCTTTCTTGTGGACTTTGCTCATCATCTTTCATGTAACTTTCTTTAAGTCTAATTTTACCCAATTCGTCAAACAGCGCATCCTTACTGTAGTCAACTTTAATCCCGTGCACGATGTCTTGCATATTTCTTCCATTCTAGTTATTCTGATATGAATTCGCTGGCCATGGGAAATATTTCCGCTATGACTCGGGCGCATTCAATTGCTATTTGTTGATGTTCTTTTTGGGTTCCATTGGCACTACGTAATTCAATGAAATGCACCCAGCTTCTTAATGTACCATTCATATAAAGCCTAGACACTGTTAGTCCTTCTGGTAACACTGCTCTTGCTTGTTCTTTTGCGATACCTTGTTCAATCGCCCACTCATATACGTTCTTTGCTTCAGCCAATACACGTTGTTGCATTTGTTCCCATTGATAAGCGAGAAACCGATGTTTGTCATTTTTGATAATATCAAGTTCTACACTATTTTGTCTGTTCTTTGTATCTTGGAGTCGAGCATCTCGAAGTACAAATGATAGATCTTTAGTTGGATCTGCGTATCGTTGACTGAATTCTTGAAACGAAAAAGAGCGATGGCGCAACATCTGTCTTGCGATGTCACGTGTTGTTTCGATTTCTAAGCATGCACTTACCATCTCTAGTGGAGACCAGTGTTGGTGCTTGATCAAGTATCGAATTAACTTTTCTGTTGTATCTGTGTTGAGTTGATTGCTTGGGTTGCTGACTCGGGCGCAATAACCAATTAGCTCTTGAACGTCCGTCAACCCATCATTTTCTAATTCACTGGAGGCTTTGCTATAACTTACTAATCTTACTTTCAACATTTTCTCCAATTAATAAACTTCAACTGTGCTTCCATTCCTTGGAAGGAGTTTGTATTTATGATTTCTAAAACTTGCGGAATCGTACGACCAGCAAGGACCATTTCGTTAATGTCTTTTTCCTGAACAGTATCAGGGAACATACACACATTATACCCTTCTTCAATATACTTAGCAAGTTGTTTCACGATATCTTTGTTGCGTGGCTCGTTATCCATAACAATCGTGCAATTAGTTTTAATCTTTTGTATGGTTGGAAGATCAAACGATGCGCCAGCAACTGCAATGCAATTAGGAAGGAATAGTGAGTCAACCTGACCCTCAACTACATACACATGTTTTCCGTAGTCAATTCTGTCTAAACCATATACTTTTTCAGCATTTTCATCAAGTTTTACTGTATAATACTTGGGTTCTTCAGCACCAAATGCCCTACCCGAAAACGCATACATCTTACCTGCTGTATTGAAGAATGGAAAGATTAAACGAGGATGGTCTTCATCTTCCTTACTGAATTTGTAGATGATACTGTTTGTCCACTTTTTAAACTTAGTACAAAAGTAAAGTAAGTGCCACATGTCACGAGGGATTTGTCGCTTGATTGCATACTTAACTGCAGGATGTGTTTCCTTTAGTTTATCCAAACGTGTTACATCCTTTAGAGAATCATCTTCTAGTAAAAATACTGGTTTGGTATCGGCAAAGCGAGTATCAACTTCATTGATATCTTTGTGGTCATTGTAACGTGTTGCGCCACTCTTGTAGCGTTCCAATACGTACTCATCATAAAGGTTTGAGTTTACAAACTTGATAAAGTTTCCAATGTTCGTGCCATATCCGCAGTTGTGACATTTGACGAACAGATCAGACTTTACCTTATAGATAAAGCCACGTGCTTTAAGTTTGTGTTTGGAACTATCACCGCAGACTGGGCAACTGTAGTTCCACAGGTAGTCCTTCTTTTGTTTAAAGTTCCGAAGGTGAGGACCAAGCATCGATGCAAATTTAACATCAACAAATAACATAATAAAATTCCAGAGTAAAGGTCACATATCAATTATACATCAACTAAAAGAAAAAAGCAAGGTCTTTACAAACTTGCTTCCAATGTTGACTTAGGGTAAAGTTACGGTGTTAAGGATGATTATGTACCGAAGATCTTACTAAAGAATCCCATGTGTCCTGTTACATATCCCAGTGCAATTGCACCACCAACAATCATCCAGCGCCAGCGTTCCAGAACATCAACTCTGTCTTTGATTGCATTCATGGTCTTGCTCATTACATCATGTTGCTCTTTATCAGATTGTGCAAGTTCATCGATCTTCTCATCGAGTTTATCCATGATCTCACGATTGCCAGTAGTAATGCGTGAGTGAAGTTCTTTGATGTCTTGCTTTACAGCTGCAACATCATCCTTTATGCCTTCTACTTGTGCTTCCAATCTAGCTACTCTTTCTGTATCTAACATTACTTACTCCCATATACCTTTTGCTGTTCTTTGATCCACTCTTGCAGGGATCTTAGTTGCTCCGCTACTTGGTGATAAGTGGTGTAGTTTTCGACGACTGTTTCTGCGACTCCAGAGATTTTAATTGGGGAGGTGCTTCCATCAACTTTTCTGGTGGGGTCGGGAACTTCATTGCGACTGGCACTGTCGTGGAGCACGACGAAACCAGTAGGCACATCGCACTTAGCATCAGCATCTTTTGTAATGTATACTGGTACTTGCTTAATAATTTCATTGCCCTTCTCCTTAACGATTTCCACTTTGTTAATATATTTGGTAACAACCTTTGTGGTTACCTCTGCCGAAGCAGTTTCTTTCTTGGCCATCTCGAGTTTAACTTCAGCCACTCGGGCTTCCCATTTTTCTTGAGTAGCAATACCACCTTCCATATAAACACCAAACACCAATACTGCGATTGATGCTACCTGAATAGGCAGTCGGTATGTTGATATGAAAGGAACAAATTTAAGAACCAGCGACGCTGCAAGTCCCGCAAATCCTGCGAGGACTACTAGATGGAAAACCCAAAACGGTAGCCAATCAAGAATCCACATTTAAACATCCTCTACTTGCATCTCGGTAGTAGGCTTTTTATTACTACGCTGAACCTTGTGCCACTTGCCACCACCATTACGGTTGAAACGAATTGCTTTTTGATTCGGACCATTCTTTAGAATCAAAACCCCTTTTGGGTTCTTAGTGGCGTACTTGTAGATTAACTGTTCGCCTTCATCTTCTAAGTTAAGATATTCTTTCCATTGAGAGAATTTCTTCTTACCCTTTTTAAATCTCTTAAAGATATCATCATTGACAACGAATGCTGCGTAACGACGACCACTCTTTAATCTTGCCACTGGTATATCAGTACTAACACCAGCACCAGTTACATTGGCGATACCATCTTCGTTAAGCATTAAAAACTCTTCAACGAACAGTTCTTCTTCAACCAACGTAATATTCTTTTCTTCCAGTTTCTCTATAATTGCCATGTACTTTTCTTCAAGCATGGCAGTGCTATCATTTTTCTCATAGCACTCTTTGATTAGAAAGAATGCAGCAACGATATTCTTGAGTTTGGAATCGCCACCAGGAAGTTTAATGAGAATACGTTTGAGATTAAAAACTAAACGATGTAGGTATGTATACGCAGTACGTTCTTCGTCAGTTCTTAGATCAGCCATCTTACGAAGGATCTTACCCTTCTCATCGACGATGCCCAATCTGTACGCAGGTGTCTTATCGAATGGAGTTACCAACATCGATAAGATTCTATACGCAATCAGATTGTCTACAATTCTTGACATTAAATTTTCCTAAGCGACTTTATAATCGTTTCGTCCAGTGACATATTAGCAGTCACTATACTAAACTCGTCTATACTTTCTGGCATTCTTTCAAGGAACACCAGAAAGGTAATTAACGCATTCCAATCCTGTTCATCTATCTTGTGAAACAACATTCTAGTTGTATGCTCACCGAATAGATTGTAAAGCACAATAATGTGATTCAGAATTAGTCTCTCACGGAGTTCCTGAGAAACTCTATAGCGAGAGAACAACTTTTTAAGATACAAAAACTTCTTTAAGTCTTCTTCGAATTCATCAACACTATGACATTGTGGGTTGTCATAATTGTGCATTGCAAATCTTAAAAAGTTATCATTATTCAATTTTTCAATCATTACAAGAGTATGTTAAATTAGCCTGAAACTACAGCACCATAAAAGGACATCACTGCCCATTTGTTATTAGTGTACATCAGCGTAGCTGTGTCACCAACATCATTGAAAGTAATCTGGCTAAAGCCAAGACGATTCAATGGAGTAAGTACTGCATCACCAGCATCAGTGATCATAACAAAGTGTTTAATCTGTCCCTGAACACCATCAGCAAGAGAGATCGTTGCAGATCCAGTTGTTGTAATGTTTGTGATAGCAGAAGTTACGTTTGCAACCAACGCACCATTACCACTGATTGATTGTGGTGCTTGTGACATACGTAGGAAACCACCGCTAACTGCGAGGTTACCAGCAACTTCTAATTTCTCTGAGGGAGTTTGTACGCCAATACCAACCTTGTCGCCAGACGCATCAGCCATGATTAGGTATGCATCGGTATCACCAGCGATACGAGTATCAACGTCATTTTGACCCTGATTGAATACTACTGGGGAATTTAAGTTGGCCAAGAAGTTAGCAATAGTTAATTTCTTATTGCTACCACCCTGAACGATGTGTAAAAGATCTGCACTTGCTGCAGTCGCTGCGGAGGTTAACTCCGAGATTTTTTGGTCAGCCATTTTAGCTCCTATTCTTAATTTGTAAAGTGATGGAGTTTGTTACAACCCCATCTCATCTCTAGGTATTAGTATTTATGCTGCGTCTGGATACTGAATATCGTCAGCCTGATCGCCAGTGATTGAACCCATGGCTACCAATACTTCTTGCTGAACACGTCCAGCACGACCACCAGTACCAACAGTACGACGTACCCAACCAGCATGGGTCAGGGTAGTACCATTACTACCATCAGCGCCAGCACCCAATGATGCTACAGCAGTTGCTTGATCAGCAGCAGCTTGGATCTCAAAGTACTGAGCATTGTTACCAGTACCACTAATCATAACGATTGTGTATGGTGTTAATGTCAAGCCAAGACCATTACCAACAGTAGTAACTAATGCAGTAGTATCTTCTTGAGTAAGAGTGAAACCAGTTACAGCAGGTGAAGTGCCAGTTACAGCAGAAACTTCATAGATCTTACCAGCAGTGTGGCCAGTAATAGAACCAGTACCAGTAACAGTTCCACCGATAACGATATGATCGCCAACTGCTAGAGTAGTTGCAGTACATGTAAATTCGCCACCAGTGCCAGAGATAGCAACACCAGCAAGAGCAGTGCGACCTGCTGAAGCGAGAGCAGTAGTTGCAAGACGGAAAGTGCCTGCAGCTAAACCGATAGCTGAAACGAAGTAAGATGTTGCATTTGTAAGACCAGTGATAGCAGTACCACCACCATGGTAATATTTAACTTCGTCAGCAGCAACTAAGCCATGAGTAGCATAAGCGATTTGCTCAGTGGCGATAGTAACACCAGAAGTTGGAATTGTACGACGAGGTTTGGCAACAGCAACAGTTGGTACTGAAGTATAAGCAGAACCTACGTTTGTTACAGTAATTGCAGAAACTGCGCCACCAGCGATAGATGCAGTAGCTGCAGCATTAGAACCTGCACCGCCAGAGAATGTAACTGCAGGAACTTCGAGGTAACGAGTTTTACCAGCAGATACAGCTACGTTGGTAACATTGTCACCACCAGCTGATTCTTCTGTAGCATCAACACCGAATACGCTGGCAGTTGTACCAGAATCAGTTGAAGATGTTGCAGACTCTTGAGCAACGAATGATGGCTTCTCAGACAATGTGTATGACTGAGCAGAACAGGTAGTGACTGAGCCATTACCATTGTTAGCACCCATTACCACTTTTGCAACTGTATTGGATGTGATTGATACGATTTGGTAATCAACACTGTTTGCACGAATAGTGTTGCCGACTTTTGCTTCTGTAGTAAACAGAGTACTTGATCCAGTTACTACGCCAGTGTCGGCAATGCTAACTGTACCAGTTGCTGATTTACTATCTTTATTTCCCCATAGACTCATTTTGAGACTCCTTACTTATTGTTATTTGGTAAACGTAATGCGTAAGTGGTACGATCTATACCACCATAATTAGAGGATTTTTCAGATCCCTGTTGTTTGGCTCCAGACTTGGAACCCGATGGTCGACCACGACCACGTTTTGGTGCGTCAGCAGGTTTTGCTGCTTTTGATTTCTTAGTGTCTGCATCATCGTCACCTTCGGGATCATGATACTGCGCACCGTAGCTAGTTCCTTTAACTGTTCTGCTTGGCAGATCAGCCATCTTAATTTCAGTGACAAAATCTCTGTATGACTTCACAGTAGTTTCTTCGCTTTTCATCTTTGCAGCGATAGCCATCTCACGACGTTTCTCTTTAGACTTACCAGCGAATTGTGGTGCGTCTGATTTTTGAAAGTCTTTGATAACATCGCCCATGTCTGCTTTAGACATATCCATCTTTTCATCAATGACTGCTAGGTCGCAAAGTTCTGCTGCTTGCTCTTCTGTAATCTCGAGATTGAAATCTTCCTTCATCTTTTGCTGCATTGCTTTGCGAGCAAGATCACGTGCACGACTCATTGGAGTGTGAACAGCACCAGACTTATCCTTTACTGAACCATCGCCAGTAACTTTCTTGTATGGTCCGTCAAATGGTGGATCTTCAGCTTTTGCTTCGTTACGCAACGCACGACCAATTGCTTTATTGTGTGCCTGAGCAGTTTTGTGTTCTGGCTCTGCATCTGGAACTGGATTGTTTAATTTAAACTTGGCGCCACGAGAAGCATCCATCATATTCTTCATGGTCTTGTTTTGCTTAGCCTGATCAGACTTTTCTTCGATCTGATCTTCTTCTTTTTGAAGTAACTTGAAGTCATGGGCATCAATCTTGCCATTTTTATTCTTGTCAATATGCTTCTTTTGTTTGTCTGTCAATTCTGTTAGGGAAGTCAGGAACCCTTTAAATGATTGTGGCATAGTTTCTTCTTTCATGTTATTACCAGCTGCAACTCTATCTTTCATCTTTTTCAGAAAGTCAATAGATTTGACTTTACCATCAGCCTGTTTTAAATTTTTCTTAGCAACCAATGCACGTAGCGCAATAGAAGACTTATCGTCATTCGACATGGCTTCTTTTACATTATTAGTGGGCATACCATTAATTGGCTTCTTTGTTGCCTTGTATGCTTTGTGTTCTGGTGTGCCCTTGATGTATTTCTTATCAGGTACTGGTGCAACTGGAGCATGAGATTCTTCCATATCTTCCTTCACTTCTTTCTTAGTTGGCTCACCTGCAACAAACTTTTTACGGTCTTGCTGGTCTTTAAGTTTCTTGGCAAGTTCAGGATCCTTCTTAAGCATCCATCCTGGTTTTAAACTACCAGTGCCTTCTGAGAATTCTTTAAAATCCATGTTAGTCCTTATTTCTTGGCGGAAGCACGTAAGAACCAGCTATGCTTATCATGAGCATCGATTCTACCTGCAACAAAATCAGCTATTCCCTGTTTATTGGCAGCACTTGCCAAGGTGAATACTTTATTTAGGCTTGCGATAACTTCTTCGTTGTCTGCAAGGAGTTTTAACATAATGGCACGAATATCATTGGTCTGAGTTGTTTCTTCGTTCAGGGTTTTGTACTTGAACAACTCATCTAGACTCTTTGGAGCATAGTCATCTAACTTACGTAGCAATTCTGCAATAGAATCTACGGAACCATAGATGTCCGCATAAAGATCCCCAAGAAAGTCATGGTACTGACTAAACTCGATACCCTCTACGTTCCAGTGAAACTGATGCGTTTTGTAATATAGCACTGTGACATTTGCCAGCAGCACTTTAATTGCAATGTTTAATTCGTTCATATTAACAGTTCCACTTTCTTAATGCGAGTGCTTTACGTGTAGGCTCGCCATTTGGTTTCTTCATTGCACCTTCCATGCCGCCCATACGTGCACAGAAAGACTTACGACGATTTGCAGCTTTGCTTCCTGGCTTTAGTTTGCTAGGTTTAGTAGTAACTGGTGCTTTAAGATTGCTGCCATGTTCTCTGTTATAAGAATCACGACCCTTTTGAGTCAAGCCACCAGTAGAACTTTTGTGTCCCTTGGCATCGACTGCTGCTTCGAACAGTTCGACATCAGGAACATCTTCAAACTTTTCCCAGACCATCTCTGGATCTAAGTTATGTTGTTCAGCAATATCACTTACCATCTCTTCGATAATGTCAAACTGCTCATCAACAGTACCGAGTGCAGCTTTTGCAGCAGCCAGTGTTTTGTAGAAGGTTTGTTTTTTGCCATCGCGATATACAGCAAATGAGTGATCAGTGTACTGTTCAATATGGTTATCGCCTTTACGATAAACAACATCGCCACCACTTTCTTTTAGATCTTCATTCTTTGGCACACAGTCAGGAACCATGCGGTTGCCTTTTTTCTTCATACCAACCTGCTTGTGAGTATCCCAGCATGCTTCGTACAGTTCTTCGTCCATCTCTTCACCAAACATTTTGCGATACTTTATTGTATGTTTGCTAAGTTTAGTTTTGGCATTTGCATCTCCAGGTGCTGGTTCGTATGCACGTGGGTCACTGTCACTTAATTTATCAGCTTTAGCAAAGTGTGCTGCACGTGCTTTTGCTGTTGAGGTAGAAAGTCCAGCAACATATTTTTTCGATAGTCCAGATTCTTTATCTTTTGCTACTCTTGGAAGATCGCTAGTATCACCTTCATGAAGATCTTTATCGGCACCATGATATGTTCCCTTACCTTTGGTAATGTAAGAATTTACACGAGCCATGCCCCATTGTTGTGGCGTAGTTCCTGGGCGATGACCAGAGTTCCATGCAGCAACACCACGACGATATACCTTGCGTAGTGTGCCGATAGAGATACCAGACTTTGCTGCCTTTGCTGCAAGACCTGCATCAGCAGTCTCGCAAATGTGTTCTTGATAATCTTTAAACGAAATCATTCGGTTTCCTTAAAATGCATTGTTAGTGCTGCCTGTTCCACCCTTGGTGTGGGACAAACGATTCTGTTCGATCTTGCGCATGCGTGGTGTCAGCTTCATGGCGATACGACCAATCACTGCTTTGCGTCTTTGAATAATGGTTTCTAGTCTTTCCTTTTCGCCGATTGATAACTGGCTCAAAGGTTTTCTGGCAATACGTTTCTTCATTAGAAGAACAGCCATACGACGTGCACGTTTATTTAGAGTTTGAGTATTAGAACGACTCTTCAATGCGATAGCCATACGACGTTCACGCTTAGATTTTGTCTTGGAAAAACGCATCTTTGCACGCATACGTTCGAAACGAGACAACACTTCCATGAGTGTTTCTTCTTTAATATCTTTCTCATCATCCTCAACTGGCTCGCCAGTATCTAGATCAACGATATGCAATTCGTCTTCATCATACGCATCTAAAAACTCATGGTCTTGTGTGCTGTTGATCATAGCGTCCATGTCATCATCTGACATTTCTTCAGAATCATCGCTTTCTTCAAAGAAAGGATCTTTGTAATCTTCGTAGTCTGTATCTTTTTCTAACTCAGCTTTTGTTTCTTCGCCAAGTTCTTCTTTTGACTGGAGATAATCTCTAACAGTTGTGATGTAATCTTGTGCTAAGGTAATCTTAGACTGAACCCACTCTGGCATGTTATCATCGTCTTTGATCATGTCGATCAAATCTTTACAATTACGCAATGTTGTTTGCAACTGCGTTCTTGCCATCTGACCTTCGTAGTCGTACTCGCCTTTATCGATAGCTGTCATGGCTTCGTTTAGGGCATCAACTACTTTAGTGTAATAACTTTCGTCTCTTTGTTTGCCCTGTGCTGGCTCGCCACCTGTTTTACTTGCGGCAAAGGTAACACGCTTTGGGCGAATCTTTCTCTCATGAGTCTTACCATCACCACCAACAAACTTCTTAATGGTGTATTCAGATGTATCAACATCTTCTTTTCTTAAGTCGTTGACAAATTCTTTCTTAGTAGCTTTGATGATACCAGAGAAACGCTTGTCTGCTTTCTTTGTATCGCCAGCTTTGTCAGCAGCACTTGCTTCAGCGCCAGCTTTCTTTTTATAAGAAGCCAATGTGTCGTTTGACAGTTCGTTTAGATCTTCCTTGACCATTGAGTGATGCTCGGCACCATGGATCTTGAATCCAGCTTTCTTGAAGTGCGCAGAGGCTTTCTTAAGTGCATCAGCTTCACTGGCAGCAGTTACCTTGGCAAACTTTTGAACCTGTTCTTTACGTTTGGAAACTACAGTATGGTTTGGATCAGATACAGTAACAGCCACACGATGCTTCATCGCTGGTTCTTCAGTTACTTCTTCTGTCTTTAACTTGCCACCATTGGTAGATGCCTCATGGTGCTTGTCTGCTTTCTGAGATGTCAGGTCTGCCATATTGTGGCGACCTTTGCTACTGTGCCACTGTGATAGGGCTTCGTAGTGGTTGCTCATGTGGTGATGAAACTTCTCGTTGTCACCTTTCTTCTGAGCATCCATGGCTTTGGTACGATGCGCTTCAGCTTTCTCGTATGATTCGTCCAGCTGAACTTCTTCTTTCATACCACGATGAGTGAAGTGAACCTTAGTCTTGCCACCATGTTCTTTTTCCACATGGGCAGAAACGCCAGACGAGTGGTGAACTGGATCGCTCTTTGATGTCATCTCATCGCGATTGTGGTGCATAGTAAACTCATTTGGTTTTGAATCATAACCAGAAGTCTTTTTGTAACCCATCTTTTGTAGATGTTTAAAAACTGCATGATGATCCGAATCAGTTTCCACATGCTTCATATTGTGGATTGGTTTATTATCACGCTTGTATGTGCTTTGTTTTGCAGCTGAGGACTTAACACCTTTTCCAAAGGTAGAGATATGTTTATCTAAATCTGCTGCAGACTCTTCTAGTTCTACTTCTTCACCCAAACGATATCTAACCTTTTGACGACGAAGGTTAGTGCTATCTGCTGGTGATGACATAGCATGACCCACATGAGAATGTGGATGAGCAGTCATCCTTGCATCGTAGTCATGATCACTTTCGTTGTCTTTCTTGTCTACAACTTCTTCCTTTTGAATCATCTTCTTGAAGTCTTTGTAGTAAACAGTCTTTGTGCGATCAGTCGGTGCATTACTTAACACATCAATCTTGTCTGTTCCATTTGGCTGAATAGTGCCTTCCTTTAACTTGGTTGGAACGAGATTGTTATCATATTGGATACCAACTTCTCTGGCCAACTCAAGCATCTTGCCAATGATCTTTAGGGAGTCAGCATTGAATGCTTTACCACGAACCTTACGCAAACCAGAGTTAACCAACTGCGTAGGATCGCTTGTTGCTTCTGCATTTTCCACACCAAAGGTATTGGCAATGATTCGTGCAACTTTAATCTTATCAGAACCTTTGATGGTTTTATCGGATAGTTCTTCGTTCATATCGTCTTTACCTGTTTCTTTGTAATTTGTTAGCAGACCTTCTAACTCATGCTGATGCATGTGCCAGTAATCTTCATGGTGCAGGAATTCACCAACACGATCCAGAGATTCTTTGGCTTTGTCATGGGCTGCAATCCATGTATTAATTTCAGCTTGGTCTGGTGCTATACCACCCTGTGCCAAGTGAAGGTCGTTAATTTGCATGTATGTATCAGTTGCCTTGAGTGCGTTGAGCACTGCAACTGGATCTTTGTCACCCTGACGTTGGATGGTTTGCATAAACGCATCAGTGGCATCAGCGGAGTGATGTAAATTCTTTGTAGTGAAACCCTTGAAGGAAACTTCCTTTGGAGCATAACCACCAGGAATGTCTTCGGTGATTTCGCTTTCGGTAATCTGATCTAACCACTTTTTGCTTAGATCGCCTTTTGAATCAGCAACAGTAACGTAGTTAGTGCCACGATCCATAATCTCATAGACGCCATTGGCATCCTGAACCTTGTCACCGATAAGAAAGATCTCTTCGTTAATGTATCTTTCGCGAAGGACGTTGGTACTTACAACGAACGATTCTTTGATAACTGGGTGTCCCAAACCTTTGCGGATGTCGTTCATTAAACGACGACCATCTAGTTCGGTTAGGGTATGTGGCAAACCTTTTTTAAACTTATTAAAGTCACCAGCCACTGCTGCTTCACGCATCTTGGTGCCACTCATACCAGAAGCTGTATCGCTATCTGGATCACGTTCACCTGCGGAAACTACTTCGATTGTATCAAAGTGATATTCTTTACCATTGTAATCATTCAATAGTTTCTGGAATGATGCAACTCGGTCGCTACCTGCAACCAAGACAATGTTTTTGTATTTTTTATTGAGTTCTTTTGCTGCTTCAATCGGAGTTCTAACTTCTGCACTTGCGGCAACGAAGTTTGTTTTCGGGAACATCCGCTTAAGGAAGTATACCTTACGAGCAACGGGAAGGGGATTTGATTTCTTATCCTCAGTCTTTGAGGCATAGATGACATGATCAGCTGTAGTGCCAGCCAATTTCTTGACGGCATTCACCAAAAGTTCGTGACCTGTCGTTGGTGGCTGAAAGCGACCAAACGCAAATACTACTTTCTTGGAAGGAAGTTCCTTGACTAATTGTCTATAATTCTTCATTATTACCCATCTATAAAAATATACAATATTATTTAGGCATCTTTATCTTTGCCAACCCTTGATAATTTCTGGGGAGAAGTTAGACTGGCTAAACTCCATACGGTTAATAATCTTAACTGCTCCACCTGTCATGTGGTCAATAGCCACAAAACCCTCAACTCCAGTAACTTTAAAGCCATTGGTAGTCTTAAGGAAGGTAGAGATATGACCAGCCTGATTCATCTTATCGACAATCATATGCTTGGCGTCAACCAACGTATTTGCCAGATCAAAGATCTTAACGATCTCTTTTTTATCATGGTTGGCAAAGAATGCCATGATCTTTTTACGCTTTTCTTCACCAGCAGCTTTACCCTTTTCGGTTTTCTGCTTTGGTTCTAGTTTCTCATGGATGTAATTAAACAGTTCAGTCACGTACTTGCTGGTATCGGTAATCTTTTCGCCAGCACGTATCTTACTGTTGCCAAAGGTTTTAACCAACAACATTAGGTCAGGATTCTGACTAATACCATTTAACACAGGGGTTTGAATCGAAGCCACCAGCGTATCGGCTTTCTTGATAATGCTATCCAGTTTAGTGGTTTCTGCTTTTGTAAAGGTAGCAGTACCTGAATAGTCTTTGTAGTTTGCATCATCCATCCAGATGCTAGAAACATTTTTGAATTTCTCAACGATGCCTTTACCAAACGAAGCAGTCATTGATTCAAAGGTAGCACCAGTGTAAGTGGTATGCCACACGACACCAATCTTTGCTTTCTTGATCTGCTTGGCTAGATCGCTTTCAGCTGGCACGGCATAAACAATAGTGTTGGGATGGAAGGTAATATACTTGGATCCTTCTATGGTTTCTAACTTCAGGTCTGATTGAGTAAACATTAGATCACCCTGATAGACCCCTTTTTTAATTCCCAACTTACTAAACTCTTGCAATGCTACTTTAAACTTTGCTGCCAGATCGCCATCTGTATCAGCGTCAATCTCAGCCACTGTTTTATATATTTTTGGCTCTTTGTTGAACACACCCTTCTTGGCAATAAAGAATTTGCCATCACGTGGATCAATACCAGCAAAGATCGCTGGAGCACCATCCCATTTTACAGTTGACGTAACTTTTGACTTTGCGCTGCTTGCAAGCATGTCACGCAGATCACGTAGGAATTTGATTGCTTGTTTTGTACCAGCAACACCCTCGTTGAAGATCAGATCTTCGAGGTGCTCCATGTGAGTGTTTTTTTCTTCTTTTATGTAGGACTTGAGATTCAGCATATACTCTAATTATACCATAGTTTCCAAATTCCGTCAAGCGATAACCCTACGGAACTGAGGGGATTAGTCTTTAATTCTATTAATAGGTTGAGGTGATTTATTCATTGTAAAACCCATTCTATTATTAGTAGGATATGGTGCGCTACTCGGAGAACCGAATTTAAACTCAGCGTCTGAGAATGCTTTTACGCTATAAACAATTGAAGTGCCTTTTAAATCCATATAAACCTGCTGAATATTTAAAGTATTGGCAGTCATATTTAAAAGGGTTTGAGCATGATTAGATGAGGTATTTAACCATTTAACCATTTCAGCTGTAATTGGGTAATGTAATAAACCATAACGAACACGATCATAACCTTTACCCATAATACGTTTAGAAACTTCTACGTTAATTGTACTGGAATAACCAGTGGCATCGTAGAATTCTTTGGCGTACTTACGAAGGTTTTCGTATGTACCCATATTCACTACAGCAGTTTCCATCTGTGCCTGCGTAGGAAGACCAGTTGTATAACCTGTTTTGAGATCTTTGTGCTTCAGCAATTTTGTTAATGCTGCCCATCCAGGACTATTTAAATACTGCGCTGCTTTAAGTGGTCCGAAATATAAACCATTCTTTTCTTCAGTTGAAAGATGGTAGATGACCCATGATGGTTTTGCTAGTTTGATGTCAAGGGTTGCCTGTGATGTAGTAATCAATTCCTCGATGACTGGCATTAAAGAAGTAATGGAAGGTTTGCCACCCTGCCCAGCCTTCGCTGAAAACTTTTCTACTAGACCCTGCTTTGTTACTAGCATGTAGTCAATCAGCTTCTCATTACCCACAGGAAACTTAACTGCTTTATATTTCTTATTATGCGTTTGTAACAACCATGCTGCTCCAGTTATTTCACCGAAGTCTTTTAGAATGATGTTGTAATCTTCTTTACTAAGGGTTCCAGGATTCGTTGGAAAGGTGTCGTTCCCTTTCAGTGCCTGATCGTAAAGATACTCGCATGCTGATACAACAGCTGGAGACAACCCCATGTTCTTTAACTTACCCTTTACTTTGGTGTTTAAAGAAGTGAGTGTGACTTCATTCCCGTCTGCTATTCCAAAAGCAGTCGGTATCAATTGTTTGTTTTTAACTTGTCCAGACATAGTAACCCATCAATATGTAATTATCACATATTTAGGCAGGATTAAGTCTAGAATACTTTCTGTGCCATTTACCGATGTGGTCAATGATTTTGCGTGGCGCACCATTGTTCCTGAAGTCATAGTTAAATGTCTTAAGAACGTAGTGGAGGGTGGGGGAGTCTTTGTCTTTGGATTTCTTGCAACGAGCCAAGAGGGTTTCGATTGGAACATTGGGTTTGTTCATCTTGTAGTCTAGATAAACGCAGTGAGCATAAGCCTGTATTTCGTCAAACTCAGAGAGGTATCTACGTTCGGCATCCTTCTTTGCTATGCCTACCTTCTTGTAAGGAACAACGTAATTGCTCCAGATATCGTCTCTTCGGTCGTACTGCATAAAGTGGATTATCTCATGCATCAGAGTTTGCATCAGACGATACTTAAACCTCGCCCACTTGTAGTCTGTAAAGGGGAAGCTATCGAAGTCTCTGGCATAGATGATAAGGATACACTGTCGATCGTTCGGATCGTATTCACCACCAACATAGACGTTGGTTTCGTAGGACTTCTTCTTGGGAAGAATGGTGATCCAGTTGATCTTGGTTCGCCACTTTCGGACGTAGTTCGTAAGACCAGCTGAATCGTTGCGATAGCGGTCTAGATCCTTCCAGACTTTGGCAGGAATGAGTTTAGCTCTGAATGGTTGCTCATAAAAGTTGAGCAATTCCATCCAGTTGAAAGTTGCGTTTTCTAGGAAGTTCATAATGATAATTATACCTAGAAAATCCTTGCATGTCAACTCACCAGATGCTTCTCCATAAATGCAAGAACTTTCCCTTGTTCCTCTAAGTTAGTGTTTACAAACTCAGTAATATAGGGCATCAACTCAAAGTTTGAGAGGATGTTGTTATATTTAGTCGTACGACCTTTTAGAAACGTCTCGGATTGGTCGGAACCTCGATCCGCATAGCGTTGCTTTAGCAGGTCATTTGGAACCTTGAGATAAACCACCTGAAGGTCGGTGGCTTCCAAACCCATGGCGAATTCCAAGAAAGACTGGTTAAAGATTCGGTCGCCTTCGAATAGGATATTGGAAGTGGTTTCAGCCACGAAACTCTGCGCCACAGGCTGAACAGCCATACTTAAACGATCAGTTCCTGCAAAGGTTTCACCATCCTCGTACTTGCCCAGAACATAAAGATCCAGTTCCTTGCAGTAAAGCGCAGGAAGCATCTTCTTTGGTTCCACAGTTTCCCACTGGTAACTTTCCATAAACTTACGAAACAGTGTCGTTTTACCAGTTCCTGGTTGACCACCAACTGCCATCAATTTTCTCATAAAAACATCTCCAGTCCTGTATTAACATATTCTTCATCATCAAACATCCATTCCAGATTAGACATTTTACCTGTTCTAACGAAGGAAGTAAAGTTCTCCTTGACTATTCCACGTTTGCTATCCAAACGTAAGTCTATGGTTTCGTTGCGAGCATCCCAAAGGACTTGCCACTCAATACCAAACCAGCCATCCTTTTCGCATTGCATAATCTCCTCTGCCTGACGATCCAGATAGTATCCAAGGTAACGACCATGGTGTTCTCTGAAGATCTTCTTAAAGGAACACAGGCAGGTTTCCATCGTAAAGAAGTCTACCTGATCTGCTAGATCTGGGAAACGGGATTTCGTTTCCATAAGGATTGAGGTTGACTCGCTTTCAAGACTAGCGTATTCCGACTGAGTAAGTTTTGTATCACAAAGGTCATCTTTGCCGAGGGCATAAAGCAACCCATTACGATGAGAGCGAGAACCAGAATAGTCATCCAGCATAAGAGAAGTAGGATTGATCCGAATACCAGCGGTATGCTTAAGATGCTGAAGATAAAACCAAGTGGAGTAACGACCGAACTTATGAAGATCGCCTTTAATCCGTTCCCACAGGTTGTCAAAATTTCTGCTCTCGTTGTCACCATAATAACTCTCCAATACTTCACGTTGTGTTCTGTCACCGATAAACTTCTGATAGGAAGCAAACATCTCTGGTAGATGTCCCTTGTTCCACTTGGTATCTGTCTGATAACGAAGACGTTTATAGTTGGCAGTGTTCCACTGTTCCATACGACCAACAGTTGCTAGTTCAAAGTCAGGGAATTCGTTTAACAGAACCCATGAGGTTGGAAGATAGTAAGTGTTGCCATATAGCCAGCAAAGCCACAGACGTTGTTCATCGTTGTGTTCGTAGCGTTTGTTTAGATAATTCGTAGCCCATACAGCTGGATCGCAATCATCATACTTCAATGACCATGCGTACCAGCGTATGAATGCTTCTCTACGATTCTCTCTTAAGCGGTAGTCCATGTATTCAGAGCAGTCTTGATTAGGTTAACAACTTCATGGTGCATATTAGTTCCGTCAGCGAATGCTGGATCAGGAATCTTTTTGACTCCAGGGATTAGATTGGACAGCTTCTGTGCCTTGGGTAAGTCCCCGAATTTATCGACAAATCTCTTTTTATTGGCATCGTCCATGTAGAAAATCTCATCCGCCCAGTCAACCAACTCTTGAGTGACTGCGGTAGAACGAATACCTTCTGTCTTGTAACCATGGTCATTAAGAACATCACGCATCTTCTTGGCAGTGATTCTACCATCAGTAGTCTTGAGACCAGCTGACTTTACTTCGATGTGTGGATAATCCTGCCTGAGGATAATCTCCGCAGCAGCACTGCGGTTTACATTGCCATGACAAAGGAACAATACTTTCATAAACCCTCTGATTGTAAACGACGCATGATAGGGAATACATCAAGAGACGTAATCTTACCGATAGCATCAATGTCTATTTCTTTTCTGAGTGCAGCAATACGCTTTTCAATGTCTTTCTTTGTATTGGTATCGAAGTTAGTCCACTGATAGATCTGTTCAGTTTCAAACTCGTATGGTTCAAAGTCAGGAAACTGCCATTCGCTTTCAGCATGGAACTCACGTGGAGACACATCATCTCTGTTTAATGCTGCATCGAGAAAGTCTCTACACCAACGAATACAGGATTCCATCTCAGGCATATACAGCGTTCCTGGAAAGTGGCGAAACTCGATTGTATTTGTTTCTTCCCACATCTGACGCAGATTGATACCTGCACGTGGGCATTGGAACCATGCTGGCTCACCCTCAGCATTTTTGTGCGCATGATTAACATAGAAGTCATGCACTGTTTCAGAAGCCAACATAGCCTCAACTCGAGCAGGTGGTAACTTATTCTGATGCGACTTCTTACGACGCTTCATACGTTTCAGTGCCCACTCGTACTGTTCTGGTGGTAACACATTCTTGTTTGGTGTGGGGATAGTTTCAACGATATCAAATGCCTGTTGCTGGTAGCGTTCTACATAGCGTAGTAGCTTCTTACAATCTTCGAGATTGTTATGAAGGTTTGGAACACGAATGTGAATATGTAAGTTGCTACGGTAGTTTACCACAGGAGCAGGACATAGGGCAGCATTGATCTTGGCAATGTGTTCAATCTGCTCAGCAATGGTCATGGTTGGGCGAGTATTGATCTCACCACCATAAGCATACACCTTGCCATTTGGATCGTTGGCAATACCTGTAGTGCTTACACAGGTATTGTCTTTGTCATTCCACTGAGCACCATCAGGCAGTTCGCAAAAGCGATAACTATCACCATACTCTAGTTCAACTCCGTAGCTAAACTCATCAGTATTATATTTCATTCAAACTCCGATTTGATAATCAACTCCTGCAACGTCAGCCTTTTCTGTTGTCATAGTCAGGTATTCGTCAAAGGTAATGTATGTATTCATTGGAACATCAACTGTTGGGTCTGTAATACCAGCACGAACAATAACATCCCTAGTAGAAGTAATTATACATCCATTGTCTAAAGAAGTCAAGTAAAGTGGTCGTTTCCCATTGCGATAGAATTTAAGTTTCTTGCAAAACCAAAGTTCACAAACAGCAAGAGATGAATCTTTCCAAACTTTCAAAGGTGACTTATCATCATCAATTGTATGAAGAATCAGTTCAGTATCATTCTTAGTCTCGCACTTATAACCATATAACTTTTCCCAGTTTTCTGGCAGTTCCTGTGTGATAACACCATTATGAACAACAGAAGTTGTTTGATTATTAATGGGTTGATTGTATTCTAGGTCTGATGTTGAGTAACGGCAATGCCCCACCAAGTAGAGATTGCCATCCTCATTCACGTAGTCATTCCAAGAAAACGGAAACATATCCGCTGACACTGGAAGTTTTATAGTATGGATTGTGTATTCTTTTACGTAAGAAATACCAGTGGCATGAAGACCACGAATACGAGACTCATGAAATACTTTCTCAAGTTTTTGAAAGTCTTCATGGTCGGGTTTTTTAATTATCGCACCGATAACTGAACACATTAAAAGAAACTTTCAAGCGATGATGCTTTAATTGATTCTGGGTGATACTTTTCTGTTTGCTCACGACCCAGTTTGCTTTCGCAATACTCATACCACTCTTCAGAAAGCCACATACCCTGCGATACGCCATTCCATAGATGACGCCACTCAGGATGTTCTTTGTTCAGTCTGCGTGACTCAACAAAGTCATAACGAGTATCTTCGTATTGCTTGGAACCAAGTTCAAGCATCTTCTCACGGAAGTAAACAACAAGAGAGATACGCTCTGAACCTTCTTCACAAACAATCGGAGTATTACCATGCATAACTTCGTGATTGTTAATTAGTAGCAAATCACCTGGACGTGGATTAACTGCAACACGATACTCAGGTGCAATCAAATAACCACCAGTATACTTACCATCATTGGAAAGTGTCAAGAGGTTAGACAAACCTTCATTCAGATCGCCAGCATCGTAGTGAGCAGCAGTGCGGAATGTTTTGTTCACTGTAACAGTAGTGAATGGGGTTTCAGGAACCAAGAAACCTTTGTCGATCTTGTTTGCAGCTTCCATCTGTGCTGCATAACGCTGAGGAAGTAGGTCTTTAAAACCTTTAGCCAATTGCTGAAGGAATGGGAAAGACTTGGCAAACTTATCAGGATGACGAGCAGTGTATGAAGTTGCACGACCATAAGGGATACGTGGGTAACGATCGAACCAACCAGCAATACCAGAGAACACGCCATTGGCATAGGTAGTTGCGCAAACATACTTTGTGATTACACGATTGGCTTCTGCCTTCATCTCATCATTGGATAGTTTACGAGTAGCCTCAACCCAATCAGCAAAAACAAAATTGTCTTTCTTAACTGCCTGAATACCCCAAACATTATTACGATTGGATGGCGATGGTGCTTTACCTTTGTGGCGTTCTTTGATAAGATCGATTGGATCTTCACCAAACAGATTCTCTGTCGGCTTAACAAAGTAGTCAAGCACATCATACTCATACTCAGTAACCCATTCACGATTACCTAGTTTGTCACCACGTGGTCCAGCTGCAAGTCCACGATTCTGGGTTTCAACTGCTGCTTCACGGAGACCAACGTATGCCATTTCCTGTTGTTCTTTTGTAAAGTAATTCTTACGAAACTTCAAAACAATCTTGTCCTCTGTGTATGGTTCTTCACCATACTTGCATGGCATATACACATCGGTGTCTTCTTCGATAAGAAGGTCGTAGTGTCTCTCATCAATAAACTGCCCAGACAGATGAGAACAGTCATGCTTTTCTTTTGCTACAATAATTTTTACCATATCATTCTCCTAGAACTTAAATCCTTCGAAACTCTCTTCTCTATGTATTCGTTTGCCGAAGTCAGACTTATCAAAAGCTGGTCCGTCATCGGTTCCAGCATCTGAGATGTTTGCTTGCGCACTCACCTCTACATTATACAGCCTCATCTTTGATCTGTCAATTCCTACAACAAATCTTTTGTAGTAGTTTGGATCGGCATACCGATTCTTCAACTGCTTAATCATAATCTGACCTAACCCATCCAATTCTTCACTGGTCATTAACGCAAACATAAAGTCACAGGTGGCTGGCAATCCAAAAGATTCAGATGTATCAGTTAATTCTACATCAGTGTTTGCAAAACCAGATCGAGTCGTTTGAGTCGCTGACAACACAGGCACGTTATACTCTACTGCAAGACCACGCAGTTCTTCTGCTATGCTCTTGATATATGTATAAGAGTTCACACTTGAGCCCATCTTCATACGCTGGCTGGCGCAGATGTTAAGGTAATCAATAATAACAACATCAGGAAGAAAGTCACGCTTGAGTTTTAGTTCTTCAAGCAAAGAACGAAAGTGACCAGCATGCGCAGAGGCAGTTGGATACTCTTTGATAATAAGTTTACCTTGTGTTTTCTTTTGAACCTTTGTGATACGATTGGTAAAGATATCTCTGTCGATAACCTTTAGTTCATCCATACCAAGATTCAACAAGTTGGCGTCAATACGTTCAGCGATACGTTCTTCAGCCATCTCCATAGTTATGTATAACACATTCAAACCCTGCATCATAGTTGAAGCAGCAAAGTGACACATAAACAAAGACTTACCAACACCAGTGCCAGCCAATGCTACGTTTAAGGTTTTCTTTGACAACCCACCTTTGGTAACTTTGTTTAAGAGTTCCAGATCAAACGCAACCTTTTCTTCAACCCTATGATAAAAGTCAAAACGTCCATCGAAATCTTCAAGGTAGTCATGACCAACATGGCGATCAAAACTAACCCCAAGTGCATCAGAAAGTAAACTGGGTATAGCTTCTTGGTTGTGCTTGTCATCTTTACCTTCAATAATTTTGATTGATGCTAGAATAGCATTGTATACTGCTCGCTGTTTGCAAAACTTTTCAGTCTCTGCAACTAACCATTCCTCATTCGTTTCCTTTGAGGTTAGTTCATTAATATATGTATCAATCTCTCTAGAATCACTACCAAGGTCATGACGATTGCCAAGTTGAATGGCAAGAATTTCCAGTGTGATTGGTTTATTGTAGGTATCGTAAAACTTTGTAATCTCTTCAGCAATCATCTTCTCCTTGCGGTCTGAGAAGTAATCTGTCTTTACAAAGGGCAGGGTCTTACGGCAATACTGTTCATTATGTACAAGATTCGAAAGAATCGTTTTTTCAATTCGCATTAATCAGTTCCACCAGTGTAAATGAGTTCGTTCTTACCAAGTTGTTCTTTGATAAGTTCTTGAAGAAAGCCTCCCAGAACATATTCTACCTCTTGTTTGTCGAAGGTGTCAACATTTCCAGGGTTCTTATGAATTTCATAATCAAACTTTAGAGTAACGGCATCTTCATCACCATGCTCTATAAATTTGACTTCTCCGTACGAGAATACCATACCCTCGTACTTGCCCTCTAGAAACTTTAAGGCAACAGTGTATTCACCAGTCGCCTCTGCTTTCTCAACGAATGTATACTTAATCATCGATCTTTGCTAATTCTTGTTCAATGTCAGTGTCGTCCATATTTTGCATAATGGATCCTGACGATACTTGATAGTTCTTTACTACCCATTCTTGGAAAGACTTGTCAGTGAGTACCTGCAACCAAAACTCTTTGGAGTCTGTATCTTTGATGCGCCACTTCTTATCTTCAATAACACCTGTCTCCATATTGACACGTGAGTACCAACCATTGGAAGGTTTAACAACATGACCAGATTCAAGTGCCATCTCAAGTAGACCAGACCACTTACTGATACCACCATCAAACATAACAGTAACAGGGATCTTTGCTTTCTCACGAACGTAACGAGACTTCTCTACGTTGATAATGAAGTTGTAACCCATTAGTTCAGTGCCATCTTTTTCTTGTTGACGACCAAGGATAAAGATGTTATCTGCTGAATAGTACGAGCCAGTTCCACCACCGACGATTGCTTTAGGATACAAACCAATTTCCATGTAGGTATGATTAACCACAACCATTGGAATGTCCTTAAGAGTCAAGTGTGGTGTCACCATACGGAACAGTGATTTCATCTGTTTGGCACGAGACATATCGGCAACAGACTTTCCATCTAGTGCGTCCTCAACTTCTTTCTTCGAAGCAAGGTTACCAATGGAATCAATCACGATCATTATTTTTTCGTTTCTTTCGATTC
>Ga0247723_1000597_pt1 | contig 24077 bp, 34 predicted proteins | sample MSEWelMarce5H_FC_FD_189079 | JGI IMG/M metagenome (GOLD analysis project Ga0247723, IMG submission 189079) | Subsurface sediment microbial communities from gas well in West Virginia, United States - MSEEL Well Study Marcellus 5H_FC | ecosystem: Environmental > Terrestrial > Deep subsurface >... | reverse complement strand
CGCAGTGACGATCAACATCACAGGTCTAGGCGAGACGCCGCCCCTAATTCAGCCCGAGGACATCACAGATGTCTGATCTCAACTTCCAACTGCTGCCTTGGCAGCAGATCGTCTACACCGACCAGACGCGGTTCAAAGTCATCGCCGCCGGGCGGCGCTGTGGCAAGTCACGACTGGCGGCAACGACTCTCATCATCGAAGGCTTAAGGTGCCCACCGGGATCAGCCGTGCTGTACGTCAGCCCAACAATGGGTCAGTCGCGGCAGATTATCTGGGACCTGCTGCTGGACCTGGGCAAAGAGGTGATCCAGTCGAGCCACGTGAACAACTTGGACATCACGCTGATCAACGGCGCGAGAATCTACGTCAGAGGCGCGGACAGGCCGGACACGCTGCGAGGCGTCAGTCTGACATATGCCGTGCTGGACGAGGTGGCCGACATCAAGCCCGAGGCGTGGGAGCAGGTGATCCGGGCGTCTCTGTCAGACAGGAAGGGCAGGGCGATGTTCATCGGCACGCCCAAGGGGCGTAATTGGTTTCACGACCTGTGGAAGCTGGGGCAGGACGAGATGGACAGCGACTGGAAAAGCTGGCACTTCACCACGGCAGACAATCCGCTGATCGACCCGACCGAGATCGAGAGCGCGAAGAAGACGCTATCCAGCTTCTCGTTCAAGCAGGAATACATGGCCAGTTTCTCAAATGCAGGCGCGGACGTGTTCAAGGAGGAGTGGCTGAAATACGGCGAGGAGCCGGAGTACGGCAGCTACTTCGTGGCCGTGGACTTGGCCGGGTTTGAGGAAGTGGCCAAGCAGGCGGCTAACAGTAAGAAAAGGCTGGACGAGTCGGCGATTGCGGTGGTGAAAGTGACCGACGACGGCAAGTGGTTCATCAAAGAGATCGAGCACGGTCGGTGGGACATCCGTGAGACGGCGGCGAAGATACTGATGAAGATGCGGGATTACAGGCCGATGTCCATTGGCATCGAGCGAGGGGCGCTCAAAAACGCGGTGCTGCCGTATTTGAGCGACCTGATGAGGAAAAACAACGTGTACAGCCACATCGTGGACCTGACGCACGGCAACCGGAAAAAAACAGACCGGGTAATTTGGTCTTTGCAAGGGCGATTTGAACACGGTAGAATCGTCCTAAACAGCGAGGAGAACTGGGACACGTTCGTGGACCAGCTTCTGATGTTTCCATCGCAGGGCGTCCACGACGATTTGCCGGACGCGCTGTCGTACATCGACCAGTTGGCCGTCACCAGCTACTTTGAAGACGCGGATAACGAGGACTGGCAGCCGATGGATGTAATATCGGGGGTATAGCCACCGACATAGGGGTCAAAAATGGATCAGAATGAGTTCGACGAGCCGACAGAGAACGACAAGGAGCTGACGGCTTTCGTCGTTGATCATTGCGACCGCTGGCGCGACTACCGCAACACCAACTTTCTGGACGATTACCTCGAATACGAGCGTATTTTCCGTGGTGAGTGGGCGGCAGAAGACAAAACTCGTGACTCTGAGCGCTCACGCATCGTGACCCCGGCCACCCAGCAAGCGGTGGAGACCCGCCACGCCGAGATCATGGAGGCGATCTTTGGCCAAGGCGACTTTTTTGACATTGAAGACGACCTCAAAGACGTCAACGGTAGCCCGTTGGACGTTGAGATGCTCAAAGCGCAGCTCATGGAGGACTTCAAGCAGGACAAGATCAGAAAAGCAATCGATCAGATTGAGCTGATGGCCGAAATCTACGGCACAGGCATCGGCGAGATCGTCGTCAAGACGGAAAAGGTGTTTGAACCGGCTACTCAGCCGATTCCAGGGCAAACAGGCCAAGCGGCCATTGGTGTGATAGAAAAGAACCGGATTGCGGTCAAAATCATGCCCGTCAACCCCAAAAACTTCTTGTTTGACCCCAACGGCACGTCTGTGGACGACTGCATGGGCGTGGCAATCGAGAAGTATGTGGGCATCCACAAGATCGTCGAAGGCATCGAAAAGGGCATCTATCGTAAGGTGAACATCGCCCCGTCGTATGAGGACACCGATCTGGAGCCGACGCAGGAGCTGAGTCAGTACCGCGACGAGAAAGTGCGTCTGCTGACATACTACGGCCTGGTGCCCCGCGAATACCTGACAGAAAAAGACACTGAGGTCGAGGACTTGTTCCCTGACGATTCGGCGGCTGAAGACTATTCGGACATGGTGGAGGCGATTGTCGTGATCGCCAACGATGGTCTGCTGCTTAAAGCCGAAGAAAACCCGTACATGATGAAGGACCGCCCGGTTCTGACGTACCAAGACGACACTGTGCCTAACCGCCTACTGGGCCGGGGCACGGTGGAGAAGTCTTACAACATGCAAAAGGCCATCGACGCCCAGGTGCGCAGCCACTTGGACTCGCTGGCGTTGACGACCTCACCCATGATGGGTATGGACGCCACCCGCCTGCCACGCGGGGCGCGGTTCGAGGTCAAGCCGGGCAAAGCGTTCATGGTCAACGGCAACCCTGCTGAGATTCTGTACCCGTTCAAGTTCGGCGAGACAAGTCTGAACAACCTGAACACGGCCAAAGAGTTCGAGCGTATGCTGCTGCAAGCCACTGGCACGCTGGACAGCCAAGGTATGGTCAGCCAAGTCAGCCGTGACGGCGCGGGCATGAGCATGGCGGTGGCCACGATCATCAAGAAGTACAAACGCACACTGGTCAACTTCCAAGAAGACTTCCTGATTCCGTTCATTCAAAAGGCGGCATTCCGGTACATGCAGTTTGACCCTGAGCGCTATCCGAGCGTGGACATGAAGTTTGTGCCAACGGCCACTCTGGGCATTATTGCCCGCGAGTACGAGCAGCAGCAGTTCATTGGTCTCTTGCAGACACTGGGGCCAAACACACCGGTGCTGCCGCTGATCTTGAAGGGCATCTTGAACAACTCTAGCCTGTCCAACCGCTACGAGCTGATGGGCGCGCTGGATCAGATGAGCCAGCCAGACCCACAGGCCAAGCAGATGCAAGAGGTGCAGCAGCAGTTGGCGCTGCAAGCGGCGCAGGCTCAGATCGCGGTCAGCACGACGCAGGCCGAGCAGAACCGGGCAGAGGCGACCAAGCTGATGGCCGAGGCGCAACTGATGCCGCAAGAAGTGCAGGCCAAGGTCATCGCTTCTACCACCAAGAACCTGCCCGCTGGCAACGAGTCCAACGAGTTTGACAAGCGGGTGAAGATTGCTGAGTTGATGCTCAAGGAAGCGGACATCAAAAACAAGAGCAAGATTGTTGAGTTGCAGATGAACAACGCAAAGAACAATGTTGTGGACGTGGAAAACGACTTCCTCGAAACTTTGAACACGGAGTTGAAAAATGGCAATCGATAAAATTTTTGATGGCGGCGCGCTGGATGGCATTGCGGACAACTTGTTCAGCTCAGTCAGTAATTCAGTCTCAGAGATTAAGGCGATGCAACAGCGCAAAGCTGCCGAGAACGTGCAGTTAGTCATCCAAGCGCTCAAGAAAATCGACAATGACATCCGCGAGAAGTACGATGGCGTGACCACCGTGATTGAAAAGCGTGTGGCCACCATCAAAGATGGCCGCAACGGCATCGACGGCAAGGATGGCCGTGACGGCAAGGACGGCCGTAACGGCCGTGATGGCGCTCCAGGCTTGCGTGGTCTGGACGGCGCACGCGGCATGGACGGCCGTGATGGTGAAGATGGCGTGTCGGTCGCTGATGCGCGCATTGACTTTGACGGCTCGTTGATTATCAGCCTGTCGTCCGGTCGTCAGATCAACGTGGGCGAGGTGGTGGCCCCCGACCTGGCTGAGAAGATCAAGGTGATCACCAACGGCGGCGGCACCAGCCAAGGCGTGCTGGACACACTGACCAGCCTGCAAAACCAGATCAACACGTTGTCAGGCTTGGGTGCGGTCAACTACGTGGGTACTTGGAACGCATCGACCAACAGCCCAACCATTGTTGCAGGCACTGGCGACAAGGGCGACTACTACGTCGTGTCGGTGGCGGGCAGCACCAGCATTGACGGCCAGACGCTGTGGGGAGTGGGTGACTGGATCATCTTCAACGGCTCCGTGTGGCAGCGCGTGGATGGCGGCAGTACTGGTAACTTCACTGATCTAACCACCTCCGGCACAGTGACGCACAACGGCGGCACAGCCAACGGCGTGGCCTACCTCAACGGCAGCAAAGTCCTGACTACGGGGAGTGCGCTGACGTTTGATGGGACGTTACTTAACAACACAGGTGTTGCGCCTAAATTTCGTGCAACGGTCACGGGTGGGGCTTCATCCACTGAATTGGCAATAGACGGTATATATGCCACTGGAACTGATTTGTATTTGCTTGCACCTACTGGCAGGTTCATGTCGTTCTACGCAAACAACGCCGAACAAATGCGCCTGACCTCCACAGGTCTGGGTATTGGGACGAGTTCGCCTACAGATAAACTCCATGTTATTGGTTTAGCACGAATCAATACAGGCACATACGCTGCTGGATATGGTTTGACATTCCAAGCCAATTCGGAAACATCCCGCACCTATCAAATGGGCATGGTCACTGGCGGCAATTTTGCAGTGTTTGACTCTGCCGCCGCTGCAACACGACTGCTGCTTGATGCCTCCGGCAACCTCGGCTTGGGGGTTACTCCGAGTGCTTTTGCCGTTGTCAAGGCGTTCCAAGCGGAATATGCAACATTAGCTGGAAATTCCAGTGTAAATCTTGCCACCAATGCGTATTTCAATAGCGGTTGGAAATACAACGCAACTGGGTCAGCTTTGCTTTACACAGCAGATTCTGGAACGCACAAGTGGTACAACGCCCCCTCCGGCACAGCAGGTAACGCTATTAGCTTTACTCAGGCGATGACGCTGGACGCGAGTGGGAATTTGGGGGTGGGTACTACATCGCCCCTTGATCGTTTAGATGTTGTATCTGCTAGTGCCACATACCGCAACAGAATTAGAAATAGCACCGCGAACGAAGCCACTTTGCTTTTCCAAAACTCAAACAGTGGAACTGCTACCAACGATGGGCTTTATTTGGGCCTCCTTGGCAGTCTAGATGCTTACCTTTGGAATTACGAAAATAACCCACTTATTTTTGGCACAAGCAACGCCGAACGCGCTCGTATCCACGCCGATGGCAACGTAAGTATTGGTACTGCGGGGACATCCACTGCCCGTTTATATGTACGAGGTGCTGGAACAACCAGTGCAACAGCATCATTTGAGGCATCCAACTCTGCTGGTGCTACTCGCTTGTATATTCAGGATGACGGTACAACAAGGTTCTATGGTTCTTCTGGTTCTGAAACCGCTCGTATCACCAGCGATGGGGACTTGCTGGTGGGGACTACGAGTGCACGAGGCGTTGGTACTACGATTTACAACTCTAGCAGCGGCGTGGGACGGATTGACATCAACAAGTCAACAAGCGGCGCAGCCACCGCAATGGGTTTTTATTTCAATGGAACTGCTGTTGGCTCAATTAGCTACTCCGATACAGCAACGTCTTTCAACACATCCTCCGACTACCGACTGAAAAACATCACAGGCCCTATCACCACTTCTGGTGCGTACATTGACAGCCTGAACCCCGTTGAAGGCACATGGAAGGCTGACGGCTCTACCTTTGTTGGCTTGATTGCTCACGAAGTACAAGAGGCATCACGCACCCCCGTGGCAACAGGCGTGAAGGACGGTGAGGAAATGCAAGGCATGGATTACTCCAGTGCCGAGATCATTGCCAACCTGATCGCAGAAGTTAAATCACTCCGCGCCCGTGTCGCAGCCCTTGAGTCAAATTAACCCCCTGAAAGGAAATCACCATGACCATCGCATACAACTGGGTTATCACCCAAACCGACTACGAAACCGCCAACGGCTTCATCACGACCGCCCATTGGACAGCTTCTGCTGTTGATGGCGACTACACAGCCTCCATCTATTCCACTTGCAGCTTTGCCGAGGCTGCACCAGCTATCCCCTACGCTGATGTGACCATGCAAGAGGTTTTGGATTGGTGCTGGGCATCGGGTGTTGACAAAGACGCCACTGAAGCTGCTTTGGCTGCGCAGATTGCGGCTAAGAAGAACCCCGTGACCGCTACTGGTACTCCTTGGTAAGAGGTAAAGCATGTCAGAGCAGATTGACGCAACGGAGGCCAGATTGACAACCCATGAGCAAGTGTGCGCCCATCGGTATGAGGCCATCCAGAAATCATTTGAGTCCGGCTCAAAGCGGATGACCAAGATCGAGTATCTGCTTTACGCTGTGATTGCCGCTGTCTTACTTGGACCAGGTGTCGCAGCCGAGATGGTCAAGAAAATATTTGGGTTATGAAGGACTGGGCTGTTAGCTTTATTGCAGCAGCCCTTCTGATTGGCATGGTCATTTGGTGCGCCAGGGTCTTCATCATGGTGCTGTCATGAGACTTAAAATTGCCATCAGCATAATTGCTGTCTGGTGGCTCCTTCAGGTCGCCTTGTTTGTATTAAAGGGGCTGTCGTGATCGATCCTGTGAGTGCTATGGCCGCTGTCAGTGCAGCGGTAAATCTAATCAAGAAAGCATCCAAGACGGTCGATGATGTCTCCAGTCTTGGCCCGCTGATCGGCAAATACTTTGATGCCAAGCACACGGCCACCAAAGCAGCCAGCCAAGCCAAGAAGGCTGGTGGGTCCAACATGGGCAAGGCCATCGAGATTGAACTGGCGCTGAAGGCTCAGAAGGATTTCGAGGAGCAGCTTAAGGGTCTGTTTTTCTCCACCAACAACATGGATGTCTGGAACTCCATCCAGCAGCGGGTGATGGAGATGAACAAAGAAGACCGCGAAGAACAGCGCAGAGAGGCTGCAAGAGAACTCAACGCTGCCAAGAGGCGCAAAGAGGTGATCGAGTTGACCATTGCAATCACGCTGATCTCAGTGATTTCAATCATCATCTTCTGGGGCATTCTGGAAATTGTCTTTTACTGTTCTGATTACGGGTGCGGGTCATGACATGGACAAGTGGAAAGAGGTCAAAGATGGTTTTGACAAGTGGCTCAAAATCAACTGTTACCTGGCCTTTATCTGGGTCGGCTTTAAGGTGCTGGTGTTCTTACCCCCAGACATTGCCAACCGAGTCATTGAGGCATTCTTGGAGAAGCTAGGCATATGAAAATCATTGCATTGATCGTGGCCATGCTGGCGCTGGTCGGCTGTGAAGACCGATACAGGTATCCGTGCCAGAATCCCGATAACTTTCACAAGCCTGACTGCCAAAAGCCCAAGTGTCTGTTCACCCAGCAATGCCCTGAGTATTTAGTGGCCCCAATTTTGGAGAAGCAAATTGATCAAACTAAACAGCCCGCAGACGCCAAGCCATGAAGATCGGTTAAGCGCCGAGGCCATCGAGGTCAGGGTCTGGGGCTTTGTGGTCATCATGATCACGCTGATCCTGGCTGGCATCGTCTTTGCCCTGCTGTACTCGGTCACCTTTGTGACTCAGCCGATCAAGTCGATGGCCCCCATTGACCAGGCTTACACCAAGATGCTGAACGACATCGTGCTGCTGATCGTGGGCGGCATTGGCGGCATCGTGGGCAAGCGTGCTGTTTCTGGTGCGGTCAACGCCATGCGGTCATCACCACCCTCTGGACCGCAGTATGGCCAGCAGTATGCACCCCTGCACCACAACCATGCTCCTCAGTACGCCTACACGCCCCAGCCCTCCAACGCCATGCCCGACTTCAACTGGATGGGCTTTAAGAATCCAGAACTGGATGAGTCATGGACGCCTGGCCCACCACCGACAACGCCGCCAGAGCACCAAGAGACTGACGAAGACCGTGCAGAGATTGCAGCGGCTCGGAAAGAGGCCGCATGACCTCCATACAACGCACAGGCATCGCAGTGCTGCTGGCGCTGCTTGCCATCTTTGGAATCTACAAGTACGGCTACAACAGTGGCTGGGGCGACCGCGATGTTGAAATGCAGGCCGAGATTGCCAAGAAAAATGAAGAGGCCCGAGCCAAAGAGCAAGAGATGGCCAAGGCTGTGGCCGACAAAGATGCTGAACTACGAAAGGCAAATGATGTTGTTAACAAAAAGCAAACTGATCTTACTGCTGCCATTCGTGCTGGCAGGGTGCGCTTCCCCACCGCCAGTTGTCCACAAGCCAGCCCAAGTCCCGCCCCTGCCGCTGGAGATAGCAACCAAGCGAGAAGCGAACCTGACCGACCGGCTGACCAAGCTGCTGGTGACGAGCGAGAAACCCTGAGATTGATTGCCGAGATTGCAGCCGAAGGCGACAAGGCCATCAACCAGCTCAACGCCTGCATTGACGCGTACGACCAAATGAGGAGAATCGTGAATGGTAACCCCTGAGCAACTTAAAAAGCTGCACATTGACCCTGTGTGGGCTGACCCATTGAATGCCACGTTTGAGCGCTTTAACATTCTGACGCCGCGCCAGCAGGCGGCATTCATTGGCCAATGCGGCCATGAGAGCGCCAACTTCCGGGTACTGGAAGAAAACCTGAACTACCGCGCTGCTACGCTTTTGAAATTGTTCCCGCGCACGCCCAAGCGTTCATGGGGCTTTACGCCTGAAGAGGCTGCAGCCTACGAGCGCCAGCCCAAGAAGATCGCCAACCGCATCTACGGCAACCGCATGAACAACCGGGATGAGGCATCGGGTGACGGCTTTCGTTTTCGCGGGCGCGGAATTTTGCAGCTAACTGGCGCTGCGAATTACCACCATGCTGGCCAAGCATTGGGCGTGGACTTCATCATGGAGCCTGACCTAGTGGCTACGCCGCAGTACGCCGCCCTGACGGCTGGCTGGTTCTGGGACACGCAAAAGCTCAACGGGCTGGCCGAAACCAGCAACAACTTGGCACTTACACGAAAGATCAACGGCGGTACGATTGGTCTGGATGATCGCATCTTGCATACTAACCAGGCTTTGGCAGTCATCGACGGCTCTGTCCTTGCCTGAAACTTTTACCACGGACACACACACATGACACCAGAACTGCAAAAATACTACGAAGATCGGTTTGACCTATTCTCCCAGCAAGGTTGGCTCGACTTAATGGAAGACGTAGATGTAATGTTGGAGGCGATGAATAATGTCTCTACCATTGCGGATGAAAAAAGTCTACAATTTCGCAAAGGTGAGATTTCTATCCTGACTTGGCTGAAAACCCTGAAAGGGGTCAGCGAACGAGCGTATGAGGATTTGAATGAAAAGAATGTATGAATTTGCCTGCGATTGCGGGCAGCGCACAGAGGCACTGGTTGGTTATGAGACTACCAGCGTGCTGTGTGGATGCGGGGGGTTCGCCCGCCGCGTCGTAAGCGCACCGAAATTCAACCTTGAAGGTTGGTCTGGGCACTTTCCATCCGCTTACGGACGGTTTGAGCACAAGCACACTGAGAAGTTGAACGCCGAGCGCAAAGCCAACTCATAAGCGCCCAGCGCCGAGTTGATTATCCTACAACCATTTTGGCAGGAACATAAATATGTTGATTGACAATGAATCTGAGCCGCTAGGCGAACTCGAAATTGAAGAAACGAAATCCGAACTTCCTGAGAAATACAGGGCCAAAAGTTTAGAGGACGTTGTGCGGATGCACCAAGAGGCTGAAAAGCTCATTGGCAAGCAGGCCCAAGAGGTCGGCGAGGTCCGTAAATTAGCTGACGAGTTGCTCAAGCAGAACCTCAGTTCTAAGCAGCAGCGTATTCAGGAGGAAGAACCTGAAGTTGACTTTTTTGAGAACCCTCAAAAAGCAGTTCAAGCAACGATTGATAGGCATCCAGATGTTCTCGCGGCGCGCCAAGCGGGCCAAGACTTCAAACGGATGCAGATTCAGCAAAAGCTAGTGCAAGACCATCCCGACTACGCACAGATAGCCGGTGATGCTGAGTTTCAAAACTGGGTGAAGTCTTCGCCCGTGCGTTTGGGCCTCTACGCAAAAGCCGATGGTGAGTTTGACTATGATTCGGCCAATGAACTGTTGACCACCTTCAAGCAGCTTCGCGGCGTCAAGGCCAAGGAATCCGAACAGGCAAATACTGCTGTGCGGGCCAAAAGCATGAAAGCTGCGCAAGTTGACGTAGGCGGCTCTGGCGAGAGTTCAAAACGAGTCTACCGACGAGCCGACCTCATTCGTCTCAAGATGACAGACCCGGCAAGGTACGAAACACTGAGTGATGAAATCATGCAGGCGTACTCTGAAGGGCGTGTTCGATAATTTAACTTTGGAGCTTTTAACATGGCAAACACCGCATTTTCCCCAACCAACTCGGTAACCACCACCTCGGCAGCGAGTTTCATTCCAGAAATTTGGAGTGATGAAATTATTGCCTCTTACAAGAAAAACCTCGTCTTGGCCAACTTGGTCAAGAAGATGTCTTTCAAAGGTAAGAAGGGTGATACCGTCAACATCCCTAGCCCAGCTCGCGGCAACGCTTCGCTCAAGGCCGCAACGGATGCTGTGACTTTGATCGCCAACAGCGAAACCAACATTCAAGTGTTGATCAACCAACACTACGAATACAGCCGCTTGATCGAAGACATCGTCGAAGTGCAAGCTCTGACATCACTGCGTTCCTTCTACACAGAAGACGCTGGTTATGCTTTGGCTCGCCGCATCGACACTGACTTGGTTCGCTTGGGCCGCGCTTTCAACGGCGCTACCGTGGGCACCAACGACTACGCAACCAGCAACACCTCCACCAAGGCTTTTGTTGGCTCTGACGGCACTACTGCCTACAACAGCACGACTTCCAACGCTGCTGCACTGACTGATGCTGCTATCCGCCGCACCATCCAGCGCCTGGACGACAACGACATTCCTATGGACGGCCGTTTCTTCCTGATCCCTCCTTCGAGCCGCAACACCCTGATGGGTCTGGCCCGTTACACCGAGCAAGCATTCGTTGGCAACGGCGACGCTATCCGCAACGGTGAGATCGGTCAGCTCTACGGTATGGCCGTGTTCGCTACTTCCAACGCCGACACCGGCGCTGGTAACAGCGGCGCTGACCGTATCTGCTTGATGGGCCACCGCGATTCGATGGTGTTGGTTGAGCAGTTGGGCATCCGTTCGCAGACTCAGTACAAGCAGGAATACCTCGGTACCCTGTTCACTGCTGACACTCTGTACGGCGTGAAGGCTCTGCGTACCAACGCCACCAGCACTGCTGCTGACGCATCCGCTGCCTTCGCTTTGGCTGTACCAGCCTAATGAATAGCCCCCGGTCACAAGCCGGGGGCGTCTTTTTAAGGAGATTCAAATGGCTGCTGCATCCGCAATCACTTCCCGTCGGGGAAATGATCAATTCCGGGGTATCTTTTCTGATACCTGGGCTATTACCTGCACTTTGGACACTGCTGAGATCGCAGACCAAGCTGCGGCGACTGACACCGTAGCTGTTCCTGGCGTTGCCTTGGGCGATATGGTGATTGGTATGTCGGCTGGCGTGAGCGAAGCGGGGCTTGTTCGCCACGCTTACGTGTCTGCCGCCAACGTGGTGACCATTGCCACAACCAACACAACTGGAGCGGCTGTTAATTTAGCCTCTACAACTGTTAAGTTGGTCGTTGGCCGCGTGGTGTAAATGAAAGGGGGCTTAGGTCCCCTTTCTACTGAAAGAAAATCATGGCTACATACAAATGCTTGCAAAGTGGTAATACGGTGACGTTCACGCAGCAGCATGACATCGACTCGATGCGCGGCCACGCAGGCTACGTTTTGGTTGATGCGCTAGGTGAGCAAACGCAAGCCCAAGAGGCTGGCAAAGCGCTGCCAATGACGGCCCCAACGCCCGTCAAACGCATGGGTCGGCCACGTAAGGCTGTTGAAACAATCTAAGGAGCACATCATGTACGGCAAAGCACCCAAAATGACTGATTCCAAGAAGGCCAAGAAGGCCATGCCTATGACGGTGATGATCGCCGTTAGCAAGGCCAAGCCTATGCCAGCCCGTGGTCAGCGGACCGCGACAAATAAAGCGAAAAAGAAATGAAAACCAAAGCCGAAAAGAAGATCAGCAAGGTCATGCGCGAGTTTAAAGCGGGTGAGCTGAACTCCGGCAAGGGTGGTCCTGTTGTCAAGTCCCAAAAGCAAGCTGTGGCCATTGCGCTGTCGCAAGCTGGAAAGGCGAAGAAGAAATGAAGACGCCCGCCTGGCAGCGCAAAGAAGGCAAATCTGCATCTGGGGGCTTGAACGCCAAGGGCCGGGCGTCTTATAATGCGTCAACCGGGGGCGATCTCAAAGCCCCCGTGAAGTCGGGCGACAACCCTCGTAGGGCCTCCTTCTTAGCACGCATGGGCAATATGCCTGGGCCTGAGATGAAAGACGGTAAGCCGACCCGGCTACTCTTGTCTCTGAAGGCTTGGGGCGCAACGTCCAAAGAGGACGCTAAGGCGAAAGCCAAGGCGATCTCAGCCAGGAACAAGAAATGAGACCCATATCTGTCGGCGTAAACTTACCAGCTGGCACTAAGACAACCGTCTATACAGTGCCGACTGGTTACTACGCACTTTGGAATCTCTGCTATATCTCAAACCACACAGGCAACAATAAAACGGTTAGCGTTTGGTGGTATGACGCTAGCGCAAACACTGAAGTCACAGTGATTGATGCGTATCAGCTAGCAACAACACAATATTTAAGGTTTGACGGCGGCGCGTATGTTGTGCTTGAAGAAGGTGATCAAGTAAGAATTACAGCTGAAGCGGCTTCCGCAATGTCATCTATCAACACATTTGAACAAATCGGATTGACACGCCAATGACCTACCTCGAACTTGTCAATGATGTTCTAGTGCGCTTGCGCGAGGAACAAGTCTCCACAGTCAGCGAGACCTCATATTCCAATCTGATCGGCAAGTTTGTCAACGATGCCAAACGCCAGATTGAGGACTCCTACGCATGGAACGTGCTGGGTACGACTGTCACCATCACGACCACGCCAGGCACTTACTTATACTCTTTGACGGGGGCTGGCCAGAAGTTTCAAGTCATGGATGTGATCAACGTCACATCAAATGTCGGAATGCAAAACATCAGCTTTGTGCAGATGAACCGCTTCCAGAACTTGGTGCCCGCAATTAGCGGTATTCCAGAATACTATTCATTTGACGGCGTAGACAACAACGGCGACACCAAGGTGCTGCTGTACGCACGTCCAGATAACGTCTACGTCCTGCCTTTCTCGTTGACTGTGCCCCAGGCGACACTGTCGTCCGACAGCACGCTTGTCAAGGTGCCAGACGTGTTGGTGACCCAAAATGCCTACTCCCGCGCTTTGGTTGAGCGTGGTGAGGACGGCGGTTTGAACTCGTCCGAGGCGTTCCAACTGTACCGGTCCATGTTGGCAGATTACATTGCGCTCGAAGGCACCCGCTACCCCGAGGCGCAGGAGTTTGTAGCCATATGAGCCAGTTGATCCAAACCGCCAGCATCTCAGCCCCCGGTTTTTTCGGGCTGAATACGCAAGACTCTCCTCTTGATCTTGCGTCTGGCTTTGCTTTGGTGGCGATTAATTGCGTGATTGACCAGTACGGTCGCATCGGCGCACGTAAGGGCTGGACACGGGTCAACTCGTCATCTGGTGACCTTGGTGCTAACGATGTGGGCGTTATCCATGAGCTGGCGCAGACAAACGGCACCCTGACCGTTCTGTTTGCCGGTAACAACAAGCTGTTCAAACTGGGCACCGCCAACGCTGTTGTGGAGCTGACCTACGGGGGCGGGGCTACTGCGCCCACCATCACCGCTAGCAACTGGTCGGTTGTTTCGCTCAACGGCATCACTTACTTCTTCCAGGCGGGCCACGACCCGCTGATCTACGACCCCGCCGTCAGCACGACGACTTATCGCCGCGTAAGCGAGAAGTCAGGCTATGTCGGCACGGTGCCCAGCGCCAACATTGCGCTGGCGGCTTACGGTCGCCTGTGGGTGGCCAGCTCCAGCACCGACAAGGTTACGGTGTCCTTTTCAGACCTGATTGCAGGCCACGTTTGGTCAGGCGGCACCACAGGCACCCTAGACACTACAAGAGTGTGGCCAAACGGCGCGGATGAGGTGCAAGGCTTGGCCGCGCACAACGGGTTCCTGTTCATCTTCGGCAAGCGCCAGATTCTGGTCTACCAAGGTGCGACGACGCCCTCCACGATGTCTTTGTCGGACACAGTGGGCGGCATCGGCTGCTTGGCCCGCGACAGCGTGCAGACCACAAGCTCGGATGTGATCTTCTTGTCCAACTCGGGCGTGCGCTCGCTGATGCGCACAATCCAAGAAAAGTCAGCGCCAGAGCGCGATCTGTCCAAAAACGTCCGTAACGACTTGATGAGCGATGTTGCTTCTCAAAACTTGGCAAACATTAAATCTGTTTACTCGGAGAGAGAAGGCTTTTATCTGTTGACGATGCCCGTCACTCAGTCGGTCTACTGTTTTGACACCAAAGTTATTTTGCAGGATGGGTCTTCCCGCGTAACTACTTGGGACTCCATCGCGCCCACAGCGTTAGCGTCTTTGCGAAGCGGCGCTATCTACATTGGCAAGAATGGCTACGTTGGTCAGTATACGGGCTATAACGACTACACGAGTGTGTATCGGATGCAGTACTACACCAACCATGCAGACCTTGGCAACGCGGATCAAATATCTATCTTGAAGAAGATTTCGGTTGTTGTCATCGGCGGCACGAATCAATCGGTTATTTTTAAGTGGGGTTTTGACTTCAAGACTAACTATCTGAGTTCAACTGCAACTATTCCGGTTCAAGGCGTGGCTGAGTACGGCATCGCTGAGTACGGCGCTAACGCAACCGTAGTGGCTCAGTATTCTGATGGTGTTGCTTTGAACACGTTAAAAGCATCTGCTACTGGCACAGGTAAGGTTGTTCAGACAGGCTATGAGTCCGACATTAACGGCGTTCAACTGTCTATTCAAAAGATTGAAATCCAATCGAAAAATGGGAAATTATCATGAGTGACTACACAAAGAGCACTAACTTTGCCAGTAAAGACAACCTCAGTTCAGGTAACCCCGCGAAGATTGTCAAGGGTACTGAGATCGATACTGAGTTCAACAACATTTCTACGGCTATCGCATCGAAGCAAGACTATGACGCTGATCTAGCTGCTTTTGCGTTGAAGACCGCGCCTACAGGGGATGTTGTTGGCACTTCAGATACGCAAACCCTGACAAACAAAACCCTAACAAACCCAACGGTCACGAATTACGTTGAGAGTGTTGTTGCAATCGGTACTGTAACAAGCGCACACACGTTAGTGTTGACAAGCGGGACTGTTCAAACAGCGACGCTCACTGCTTCCACTGCTTGCACATTTACGATGCCTACTGCTACTGCGGGTAAGTCGTTTATCTTGTTGCTAAAACAAGCGGCGTCTACGGGCAACGGCACCGCAACATTCACCGGCGTTAAATATACGACTGCGTCCGCCCCTACCGTAACGCCAACTGCTGGAAAGATGGACATCTTTTCATTTGTCAGTGATGGCACTAATTGGTATGGTTCTGTTGCACAAGGATACACACCGTAATGTTCGCTGCTCGTAACTCATTTTTAGTTGGCTCTTTGCCAGGCGGGCAGGAGGCATTTACAACTGCTGGAACTTACTCATGGACTTGTCCAACAGGTGTAAGTTCGGTTTCTGTTGTGTGCGTAGGTTCTGGTGGGTCGGCTGTTAACTGGAGTTCAGAAGGTATCGCTGGCGGTGGTGGCGGCGCTTTGGCTTACATCAACAACTACGCAGTGACGCCTGGAAATTCTTACACAGTTATTGTTGGTACAGCGGGTTCTAATTCGGCGTTTGGCGGCTCTTTGGGGTCTGCGCCAGTAGAGGCTGAGGGTGGTAAACCATCTTCAACTCCATATAGCGGAGGTATCGGCGGGGCTGTGGTGGCTGGTACTGGTTACTCTGGCGGCAATGGCGCTGCAGTTGGTGGTGCATCGTCTGTCAGGTCTGGCGGCGGCGGGGCTGGTGGATATGCTGGCGCTGGCGGCGCTGGTCGAGGCTTAGGAACTAACGGCGACAATGGAACCGGTGGCTCTGGCGGCGGCGGGACAGCGTCTGTTCCTGGCGGCACTTACGTGGGTGGCTCTGGCGGCGGCGTAGGAATTTTAGGCCAAGGGTCTAGCGGCACTGGTGGCTTAACTTCCAATGCAAATCCAAGTGGGACTGCTGGCTCTGGCGGCTCTGGTTCTACTTATGGTGGCGGCGCTGGCGGTTCGAGTGGAACTTACCCTGCGGGCAGCGGCGCGGTAAGAATTATTTGGGGGTATAACAGAGCATTTCCCTCAACGAACACAGGCGACGTGTGATGGACCGTAGACAATATCAGTGGGTAGCGCAGTCGATTGCCTTGCCTGACGCATCCGTTTAAGGAGAAAGATTATGTGGGATTACGATAAGTACGTTAAGGCTCTGAAATCGCCCGACGCTGATTACATGAAAGAGCTGGGCAAGCTCGACGGCGTTATGGGGCCGAACGCGCAAAACATCTACCGCGAAATCTTGGCCCAACAAAACGCTGGTACGGCACCGGCTTGGTACGCAGGCAACACGGCATCACCCCAAGCTGCGGCTGCGGACTTTGCGCTGCGCTTGGCCGAGAACGGCATTGGTTCCTTGAGCCAGTTGGGCCAAACCCGAACTGATTTAGATTTAGGTGAAGAAGGTGGCTTACAAACCAACATAACCTTAATCAATAAAACAACTGGTGAACCTTTACCACGCCCAGAACTTTTGGGCCGAGGCACCCGTGGCTTGGATATTGACTATCAAATTGATTTTGCTGCTGACGGCACTGCGTTGCCTTACACAAGCAACCGTCAGAGTAGCTGGATGAGCTTCCGCGAGGACACGCTTAAACCGGCTGCGCTGCTTGCGGCTGCTGCGTATGGTGCGTCGTCTTTGCTAGGCGCTGGTGCTGGTGCTGGTGCTGGTGCTGGTGCTGGTGCTGGTGCTGGTGCTGGTGTAACCGGTATGGGTCTAGGGTCTGGCATTTCCGCTGGTGCAGGGGGCCTTGGCCTCAGCACCACAGGCGCAGCCGGTCTTGGCATCAACGCAGGCGCGGGCTTGACCGGCACGGGTATTTTGTCCGGCTCTACGCTTGGCACAGGTCTGCTGGGCGCAGGGGCTGGCGCTGCTGGTCTGGCTGGATTGACCGGCACAGGCGTCCTGTCCGGCTCCACACTTGGCACAGGTCTGTTGGGCACGACAGGCACTGGAGCGTTGACCGGCACGGGCATCTTGACCGGCTCTGAGCTGGGCACCGGGCTGCTGGGGACTGGCGCAGGTACTGCGGCCACAGTCGGCGGCGTAGGCGGCTCTTTGGGCGCAAACTTAGGTACGGGCGCGCTGACTACCGGGATAAATGCTGCTGGCACCGCTGCTGGCACCGCTGCTGGCACTGGTGCTGGTGCTGGTGCTGGCACTGGCACTGGCGGGCTGCTCTCCGGTGGCCTCAATACCGTTGCTGGTTTGCTGCAATCGGAAGAAGACCGCGCTGCTGCCCAAGCGGGCGTTACCAGCATCAACGCTGCTACGCGACAGGCGGTGCAGGGTGCTCAGTTCCGCCCAATCGGCATGACGACGCGCTTTGGCACGTCGCAGTTCCAGTACGACCCCGTGACAGGCCAGATGACCAGCGCTGGCTACCAACTCACCCCCGAGGCGAAAGCCGCGCAGGACCGCTTTGCAGCGTTGGCAGGTAAAGGCATCACGCAAGCTGAAGGTGCGCAGCAGGCGTTTGCGCCTTTGCAGACTGGCGCGCAGAGCCTGTTCAACTTGGGTAACCAGTACCTCGCGCAGTCGCCCCAAGACGTCGCGCAGAACTACATCAACCAACAGATGGCGCTTTTGCAGCCTGGGCGTGAGCTTGAGCTGGCCAACTTACAAAACAGATTGCAGCAGCAAGGCCGCGCAGGTCTGTCTGTGGCACAAGGCGGCTCTTTTGGTGCAACAACACCTGAGTTGCAGGCGCTGTTCAACGCCCGCGCACAGCAAGAGGCATTATTGGCTGCGCAGGCCCAGCAAGCAGGTCAACAAAACGTTACGTTCGGCGCAGGTCTGCTCGGCACAGGTGCTCAGACGATGGGCAACTACTACGCAGGCCAACAAGCAGCGTATGCGCCTTACACTAGCGCAATGGGTCAGGTCACAGGTCTTGAAAACTTAGGGCAGCAGCCGTTCACGATGAGCACCGGTTTGGCGAACCAGGTGGCTACTGCGGGCGCGAACGCTGGACGACTCGGTTTGGCGGGCGCAGGAACGGCTGCTGAAATATCGATGGGCCGTGCGGCAACAACCAACCCGTTTGCCTCACTGATATCTGGGTTAGCTAGCGACCCGACATTTGCCAAAGGCGTCTCAAACAAAATCTGGGGGATATAACATGGCTGAAATCGTAGGGAGTTTGTTCGGCATTACGCCCGACTTGTATGAACGGCAACTGGCCGCGCAAGATCAGGCGCGGGCCATCCAGATGGCCAGACTAGCACCTGGTGTTCGCGGTGCGGCAATGATCCAGTCCGGCGCAGCACAGCTCGGGCGCGGCGTTGGCAATTTATTGGGGGCGCAAGACCCACAGTTGCAGCTCATCAGCGCCCGCAACCAAGTCGCTCGTCAGCTCGACCAGAACGACCCTAACTCGTTTACGCGTGCCTCGCAGATGCTCGCGCAGATGGGTGACACGCAGGGCGCGATGGCGCTGGCTGACGCTGGGCGTAAGGCCCAAGCCGAGCTGGCGCTGATCGGTCAGCGCAACGCAGCAGCGCAGGCGTCCATAGCCCAAGCCACGCGGGAGCGCGCGCCTCCAGCAGCACCTACGACCGCCGACTTGACCAACGCCCGCGCTATCGCAGCGCTGGCAGGGTCAGAAGGCTCGCCAGAGTACAACGCCGCGTTCAACACTGAGTACAGGCGTCTGACCGCACCCAAAGAGGCCAAAGGCCCATCGTTTGGGGCTGAAGCCGAGCGCGTGGCTGCTGAACTGTTTGACAACAAACCATATGCAGATTTGACACCCACACAAAAAGCCGTGGTCAACAAGCGTCTGGAAACCGAAGGCCGCGCCCGAACACCGTCGCAGACGTTTGTGCTGCCCGGCGATAAGGCGCTGGTGGACATTCCAGGCTTCCGCGCCAAGGTGCAGAGCACCATTGATCCACAGGCTAAGGCTGTGTTCGCCGCCGATAATGCGCTGACCAACATCCAAGACTCAATCGACACAGGCAACTTCGCGTCGTACCGCGCCGCGCAAGTGCAGTTTGCCAAGGCCATCGCTGGCGCTGGCGATCTCAGCCAGAAAGAATTGAAAGCAGCCGGTGCCGACCCTGCCCTGCTGGGCGGAACAGCCGACTATATCTCGACGCTGTTCTCCTCAACGCCGACGCTGGACACGCAGAACAAGATCAAACGCACCTTGCAGGCGATCAGGAAAGTGTCTACCGACAAAGCCAACGCCGAGATCGACACTCAGCGCAAGATCGCGTTGCGCAACAAAAATTACGATCCTGATGCGGTCAATGCAGCGTTGGACTTCCCTGAGTTCCGCGCAGCGCCTGCTGCTGCCGCTGGCGGCGGTACATTGGCCGAACAAGCTGCTGCTGAACTGAAACGCCGTCAAGGCGCGCGACCAACTGCTGGAGGCCGATAAGATGGCGATTGACCTGACCAAACTGTCTGAGACGGAACTCCAAGCCATTTCATCCGGCAATCTGGGAGGCCTGTCGGACGAAACGCTGCGCATGATCGCAGGCACCACCGCACCTACCGCGCCGTCAACTGGCGCTATCGCAGCCGAAGCGGGGCGCAGGGGCATCGCAGGCAGCGCGGGCATGGTGTCGGGCACGGCCAACGTCTTATTCGACACGCTGTCTCGTCTAGGTGTCAACCCACTAGAGATGGGTATGCGCGCAGCCGGATCGCCCGCGCAAGCCCCCGCCACAGGCGTCGTAGACGCCTACCGTACAGGCCGCGAAGCCGTGCGTCAGCCCATCATGCAGGCGCTTGGCACGACAGGTGTGCAGCCGCAAACAGGCGGGCAGCGAATCATGGCGGCTGGCATCGAAGCCGCTACGTCGCCTGAAAACTACTTGTTCCCTGCGCTAGCTGCAACCCGCCGCATGGGCATGTTCGGCCAAGCGGTGGCGCGGCCTGGTGAGCAGGTCGTTATCGGCAGCGGTGCAGAAGCCGGTGGTCAGGCTGGCAGCGCAATAGGCGGGAAAGTCGGCGGCGAAACCGGCGCAACAGTTGGACAGATCACTGGCGGTTTGCTGGGCGGCGCAACTTCTGCCTACGGTTTGGGCACCACCTTGAAGGGCGCTCCGCTGGCTGGCAAAGGCTTTGACGTCATCAAAGGTCAATGGGACAAAGTGCGCGGCACGGTCCCCGAGGACGAACTGCTCAAGGATGTGGACAACCGCATCAGCAACATCTTCATCGCAGCAGGCGCTGCGGACCCCAACTTTATGAAGACGCTGACCGACGCCGCCAAAGCGCAACAAGGTGTGTCGCTCAAAGCGCCTGGCGGCGCTACGGTGCAAATGCCCGTGTCCGCCCTGCTGGCCGACAATCCGGTCATCAACAACTTCATCCAGAACCTGTCATCGCGTGACCCAGTGTTCCGCGCTCAGTACGGCAACCAGTACGAGTCGGCCAAGGCCGCGCTGTTGCAAAACCAAATTCGTCTGTTTGGCGACCCAACTAAGGCTATCGTCACTGCGACCGGCCCTGACTTGGTGAAGGCGCAGGTTCGCCGCGTTCGCTCGCTGGACGAGCAGATCGCCGACGCCTACAAGAGCCAGTCGGTTGACCCCAACGTGTTCGGTCAGCGCGTGTCCAATTTGGTCGCCCAGAAAGAGAAAGCAGCTTACGCCGAGGTCAAGCCGCTTTACACCGAAGCGTTTAACATTGCCAAGGCCAAGAATGTGGAACTGCCCGCCGGATCGGTGGACGACATCTACAACTTCGTGGCTGGCGAGCGTGCGTCTGACGTGTTCAAGACGTTCCCGTCCATTTACAGCCGGGTGCAGTCACGGTTCCGTCCTACGACCACAGAGCCAAGCGCCATCTTGACCGCCGAAGGCGCGCCTATGAGGCCAGCGGGTAAAGAGTTCAGCGCGGCCACGATCGAAGACTTGGATTCACTCAAGCGCGAAATCAACCGTCAGTTGAGCAAGACCGACGTGCCCACCGACATCCGGTTGCTGACCGAGCTGAAGCAGCGCGTCGGCGGTCACATTGACAGCCTCGACCCAGACTTTGTCACCGCATACCGCAACGCCGACAAGGCGTATCTGCAAAAGGTCGGTTTGCCGTTCGACACAGCGACGCTAAAGTCCGTGGACCGTAAGAAGTTTGTGGAGCAGATCGCCCCCGCCATCATCGGCAACAAGTCGAACGTCACCGAGTTTGTCAACGCTGTCGGGCCAGAGGGTACTCAACTGGTTCGTTCGGCCTTCTTGGACAGCTTCACCAACGCCGCGCTCAAGAACGACGTCTTGGACCCCAAGGCAGCAGCCAAGTGGCTCAAGAAAAACGAAGGCGGCGTATCGATGGTGCCAGGCCTGCGTGAGGAGTTGCAAGGCGCAACGCAAGACGTGCAGAAACTGCTGGCCGAGCGCGCGCGTCTAAACACCGACTTCCAGCGTGTGGCTGGCGAGCAGATCATCAGCGCCCAGGGCATGGGCAGCGCTCAGGACTTGGTCAACAAGATGTACGGTGACATCAAGTTCACCAACAAGTTCATGCAGCAGTACGGCGCGAACAAGGATTCCGTCAACGCTGTGCGGGCGTTCATGTTGGACGATTTGATCAGTGCCAAAGACCCTATCGCTGCGCTGACAGACCGCAACAACGCTGCGGTATTCAACCGCGTGTTTGGCCCGACCTACGCTCAAAAGGTGCAGGACTTTGTGACTGTCTCTGATCGTCTGACCAGAGACATCACCAACGTGCCGTTCAGGGGCGAAACCGTCCCCCGCACACCTATCGAGCAATTGACTGGTGTGCCGCCCGAGCAAATCCTCTCGCGCATCTACAACCCTGTGTCCGGCGCAACCTACGCCATCACGTCGCTGTTCAGCAAGTTCTGGGCGAAGAAGGCGTCCGACGCTACCGAAGAACGCTTGAAGGCGCTGCTGCTCAACCCGACTGACGCCATCAAGGTCTTCCAGGCTGTTCAACCCCGCGCAGCAGGGTTCGACCAGAAGAAAATCCAAGACGCCATCGACGTTGGCCGCAAGTACGGCATCCAGTGGGTCAAAGACGCGGCGGATGACGCTGTGACCGGTGCTGCTCGCGGTGCTGTCCAACAGCCACAAGAATAATCAAGCGCTGTTCTTCAGAAATGACGTCAGCCGGTCGATCTTGCCTTGGTGGTACTCCACCATCTTGGCAGCGTATTCTTGCGTGTCCTGCATCCGCAGCAGGTCACGCTTGGCGGCTTCCAGCTCGCGCAGCGCGCTGACCTCGATGCTTGGTGGGCGGAACAGGGTTTTCAGTTGGTCGAACATACGATTGGCCTTGCTTTTTTATGTAGTTTGTCTTTGATAACTTCGTGCAGTGCTTTCTCCATCTGCGCGACGGTGCAGCTCTCAAGCTGCGCGTCATGAATCTCCATGACGGTATTGGCTGCGTTCAGTTCCGCGCCAGTGAACAAGAAGCGGTCGCCCTTGGCAACACCCCGCCTGCCCATCGTCAGCAGCGCGTCCTGCCCTGCCCTGATCTCCTCGGACCAGTCACGGCCAAGTGAGGCGTCAACCCGGCACAGCGCCTCGGTCACGTTAAACGCCTCGATCAAGATGTCCATGTCGTAGCGGGTGGCTGTCCCCTCGACGACAGAGCGCAGCGCTAGGTGGTTCTTAATCCGCACGTTCTCCATGATCGTCTTGGCCGTCAGCACGGGCTTCATGCCCGCGAGCACCCACGTCAGAGGGTCAAGTAGCTGCGGCTTTGGCCGGTACTTGCTGCGCTTACGCATGGTCTGGCCTCGGGCAGTTGGCTGGCGGCACCACGACGCACCAGACAGCGGCCCACTGGCCACGGTGCGGGCCGGTCCAGCGGTCGATGTAGGCGTCTTGCATCGCGGACAGCGTGTTGCTAAGAGTGTCTGAGCGTGTGCCCGTGGCGTCGCTCAGTTGGGCTAGCGTCATGCCGTCAGGCGTCTGGCGCAGCAGCTCGCGTATTCTTGTGGCGTGTGATTTCATATCTTCCAATTCTTGTATGCGTGCGTAGGCGTCTTTGGCAAACTTGGCCAAGTTGTGGGCCTCCCATGCCATAAAACGATTCATAGTGCAACAGCGCCTGCGAAGATGTTGCGGCGCTCACGGGCGACGCGCAGCGTGTTGTATCGCTGGTGCAGGCGCTCCATGACCTTGAGGCGACGAGCGCCCGCCATCTCCTCGTCCAGTAGTTCTTTGACCTGGTGTTCGGTCATCATCGCCAGCGCGTCGTTAAGGCTTCGCCATGTGTAGTTCAATTTTCTTCTCCAGTGATTCAATGAGGGTTTTGGTGCGGTTGTAGCTGCGGGTGGCAGAGTTCAGTTGCCGCGTCTTGTGCTTCATCTCGCTCTTGGCGATCTTCAGCTTGGCTTTGTATTGGTCAATTCGTTTCATTCTTTTTCCTTTTATCTTCTCGCCAGATGGCCCAGCCGCACAGTAGGCCGTGCGACCATGAAACCAGAATGATCAGCAAGGTGTTGAGGTCGATCTCTCTCATGTGTTGCTCCTTGCTCGGATGGCGGCGGCAATATCTTCTGCCAACGCACTTCCATTTTTTATCCACTCATCACACTCACCTGCGCACGCCTCACGCTCGTCAGCACGAACAAGTTCGGCAAACTCAGCAAGCTTTGCCATGATTACTGGTGCAATAAGGCTGTCGGGCCATCCAGCCTCCCGCGCCATTTCAATTACGGTCTTCATGTGTTTTCCTTGATTGCATAGTCGTGAAATATCGCCCCCTTGCTTGCGTCACCAACCTTGCAGGACTTGACCCAGACATTCTTTCCCGTCTTGAGCCTTCT
>Ga0247723_1000595_pt1 | contig 24098 bp, 36 predicted proteins | sample MSEWelMarce5H_FC_FD_189079 | JGI IMG/M metagenome (GOLD analysis project Ga0247723, IMG submission 189079) | Subsurface sediment microbial communities from gas well in West Virginia, United States - MSEEL Well Study Marcellus 5H_FC | ecosystem: Environmental > Terrestrial > Deep subsurface >... | reverse complement strand
TCCTAAAACTTGGCTCCTCAGACTGGGATCGAACCAATGACCGAACGGTTAACAGCCGTTTGCTCTACCGCTGAGCTACTGAGGAATAAAATCTGGCGGTCCCAAGGGGTAACGATCCCCTTCTTTATGCGTGACAGGCATACGTGCGTCCGTGAACACTTTGAGACCAAAATTAGTATAAGCTACTGGGTTCCACGCCAGCCCTTAATTGAGCAGTTACTCTGTCCATCCATTTTATTCTAACGTCTGTGTGCAGTTAGGAATCTGCCTATCAGAGCCTGAGTATTTCTCTCGCTAACGGTTTTCTGCCACCGGATCTCTATCGCTAATCAAACGCTATTTTTACGAAAATAGTAACGGGATTTGGTGGAGACAGTAAGATTCGAACCTACTCACCCGAAAGAACAGATTTACAGTCTGCCGCAACTCTCCCACTTTGCCGTGTCTCCATGATTTTTTGGTAGGGGCACAGAGAATCGAACTCTGATTAATAGGTTAAAAGCCTACTACTTTAGCCGTTAAGTTATACCCCCAAATTACCATATAGGAACACACTATATTGAGTTAGCGGACTATTTGCCGACCACCCAACGACTACTGTCGCTACAGCTTCATACGATAATGTGTTTTTATATGGTACACCTAAGGAGAATCGAACTCCTCTTTCCGCCTTGAAAGGGCAGCGTCCTAACCGATAGACGATAGGTGCAAAAAACTACAACAAATTTTTAAAGAACATTTGATTGATTTCTCAATTCATAGATGAAGTATAACACAACCATGAATCTCTGTCAACCAGTCTGTTGTATTTCTACAACGTGTTTGGAGTAGGTGACAGGAATCGAACCTGCATAAAACGGGGTTGCAATCCGTTCCCTAGCCTTTCGGGTCACACCTACACTAATTTTCTACGTGAACCACGGTGTGTTTCATCACGCCGCATGGTCCAATCGTATGTTTCACCATCTGGTAAAACTTTTTCTTCTACTGCATCAACACCAAACTTACCTACAATCTCTGTAGTGCCATCGGTGATTGTTACAAACTTGTTATAACTCTTAGCAAACTTCATTGCATCATCCAAAGTTGGACTTGCATTTAATATCATTCCATTTTCAATTTTAATATTCCACATATTCATCTTTCATTTGGTACCAGCGGAGAGGATCGAACTCTCTCAAGAACGCTAATCTGGCGCTAAAAGGTGTATAAGACCTCTCTGACTACCAAGTCTCGCTGGCATAAAAACTGGTGGACAACAATGGGAATCTAACCCACTTCTTTCCCCTATGCTATTAGGGAATTTCATGCCAGCATCAGGCAATTGACACATCAAGTCCATAAATTGGTGGAGAGTCAGGGAGTCGAACCCTGTGACCTACTTTCGTAAATCTACGGATTAGCAATCCGCTGCATTACCATCCTGCCCACTCTCCGAATTTTGGTGGAAGTGGAGAGATTCGAACTCTCGGACCCTTGCGGATCGGCAGTTTTCAAGACTGCTGCCATAAACCAGACTCGACCACACTTCCATTAACCATATAGAAACACACTAATAGTATGTTTTTATATGGCTGGGGTACCTTGAATCGAACAAGGACCTACGGATTCAAAGTCCGCAGCACTACCACTATGCTATACCCCAATAAACTACAACAAATTTTTAAAGAACAATGTGTATTATATGCGAAGTCTTATGCCTAGGCAACTACACTGTTGTATTGAAACAACAAACAAAAAACCCTAGATTTTTTAGGTCTAGGGTCTTGTGTTTGGAGTCTTTTTTAGAACTTTTGTTTTAGTTCTCCATCTTCACACAAAACCCGGCCGGCGCCCATGAGCTATCACCACAATTAATTGTGCGATACTCTGACTGCAACGTAAAGGGTTTATGGGATATGAGAGACACTTTTTTCTTTCTAAAAATTAAATATGTTTGTATTATATAGTAAACTTTGAGCCTTGGCAAGCGGTTTTTTAAAATTATTTTTTATATTTTTGTATTAATCCTTGGATTACATCATAATTTGGTTCGGAACATAATGTAGGAATCATTGATTTTATGGCATCAATCTCCAAATCCCACCATTTTAACTCCATTAATGCATCAACAATTCTTTGTTCAAATCTAAGTTTGATTGGTCTGGCTGGATTTCCACCAACCATTGTGTATGGTGGAACATCTTTCGTAACATGAGAGTATGCTGCAACAACCGCACCATCACCAATTGTTATACCAGACATGAGTGTGCAATCTCTAGCTAACCAAACATCATTGCCAATAATTATATCGCCGTTACCCTTGCCGTGGCCTTCGACAGCACTCACATTAAAAATTTCTTTACTTGTATGTCCAAAAGGAAACGTTGTGATCCAATCACTTCTATGATTACCGCCAAGAAAAACTTTCACACCAATAGCAACAGAACAAAATTTTCCAAGTTTGACTTTTGCATCTGGTGCATTAGTTACAATACTTATTTGAGTGTGTCCATATGTGTAAATGTCTGCTTCAACACTCATGTGCTAACTTTCCATGCAATTGGATTATAATTTATTGGACCAGAAGGATCGATAAAATCGGTAAATGTTTCCCATAAATGTTCAGACACAGCAAACTTTGTAAGTAATCCTGGTTCACGGCCGTAAGCATCTATTTCCCATGGTTGGATCCAATAATCAATCTTGTCGGGATCAACTCTCTTACCTCTCCATCTAGTCAATTCATCATTGGTTTCACCATCAATGTATTGTTTCACATGAACCATTTCGTGGGCCAATGTTTCCAGTATTCTTCTGGATCCAATGTGTGGATGTATTTCTATTAGGAATTTACGAGGTTCTTTTCTTGTATTGTAATCTTCAATACTTGCAAAACCATATTCATTTATTTTGGTACAAAACTTAATTTCAGTTGTACAATGATTTCTAATTCGTGTGTTGGGTATCAATTCCTTGGCGTAGAATTGGGCAGCTCTTTCAACGTAGGGCTTAAAATCTTTGTCCGGACAGTTAACCACACGAATAATCATCTTGGTCTCCTAAGGGCACCATTACCCTTAGTTATTTAGATGATTACATTTTTTCTACTTGGACGGATGCTTTTTCCAAAAACTTGATACCATCATCACTCCGATAAGAGTTCCGGTATAGAACGTGATTAATACCACTTTGGTATATAAGTTTGGCACAACCCAAACATGGAGCATGGGTAATAAACATAGTAGCACCCATACCAGATTCGGTAGATTTAGCCAACTTGGCAATCGCATTTGTTTCAGCATGAAGGACCTCTGGTTTAGTTTTTAAACGATACCACCCCTGGTCAGTACCAGTGAATCCCAATCGTTTCATCTCATCTGGAGAAGGGATTTGTTCGTCACTGCCAACGTATTCGGTATTCTCGCAATTGTTATCCCAACCTGAGGGCATACCATTGTAACCAATTGAAATAATTCTGTCATCTTTGACTACAATGGCACCAACATGAAGCCTAACAGCCGAGGACAATTCTGCGAATGTCTCGGCCACTTTCATATACGCATCACGAAATTTTTGTTTCATTCCATCAACACATAATCTTCTTTAGAAACACCACATTCTGGACAATTAACAGAATCTGGCAAAGATAACCAATCTGCCTCAGACAGTTGGTGACCACAAACTACACAAACGTAAATTCTTTCACTCATTATAGTTCTCCTAATTTTTGTTGATATGCTTCCGCATGACGCTTTTCTACTTTAGCCAATGCAGCAAAACGTTTCTCTGCCTTAGCAAGCACTGCACGGAATTCTTCTGCATGTGTTTGACTTTCGGCAATTTGATGTGATGCTTCACGAACAGCTTCTTGATTACCTTCAACTTCTGCTTCTGATTTCATATTTGGATACATTGTAGTAAACTCATATGTCTCACCTTCAATAGCAAGTTCTAAGCATTCCTTAGTAGATGGTTTACCAACCAACAACTCAAGATGACCCCATGCATGTAGAATCTCTTGATCTGCTGTGTGTTCAAAGTGTTTTGCAACATCTTCATAACCTTCTTCACGAGCAATCTTAGCAAAATAACGATATTTGATGTGTGCTTGACTTTCTCCAGCCAATGCAGACTCAAGGTTTTTAATTGTAACTGACATATTAACTCCTAATAAAAAATGGTGGGTCCACTAGGAATTGAACCTAGACTCAATGAATTATGAGTTCACTGCTTTACCATTAAGCTATAGACCCTTATTTGACGTATTCTAATGATTCTTTTCGCATTAGTTTGGGTGTTTCCCTAATACCAATGTTTTTGATTACATAAACAAATTGTACACCATCAATCTCTTTAGTCTCTGGTGAACAGATGTAGTAATTCTCCAACGTGGTTTTGACACGAACTTTTTTGATGTATTGTTTTTCGGTTTTCATAATGATTTGATTATATATCAAAAGAAAGAGGTTGTCAAGCAACCCCTTTTCATTTACCAATTAGTAGTATCTGTTTTGGACAATACGGTCATGGTATTCACGGGTGTAACGTTCTACGTCACTTTCATTCTGAGGATTTCTAGAGGTGATATATGATTCTAATAGACTACCATAATCACCTCTAATACTTTTTAGTAAAGAGTTAATTATTTTTCGAATCATTTATCTTCTTTTTCCTTGATGGTAATTTTTTTAACGGCGTCTTGAACCTTGACCATGTTTTCTAGCCAAACTTTAAGCATACCATTAATCATTTCTGCATCTTTAATTTCTACTTTATCTGCGAGAGTAAAGGTTCGTTCAAATGCACGGTTGGCAATACCTCGGTATAGGTAATCACCGTTATCTTCATCTTTTGATGCAGCTTTGATTACGAGTTTATTTCCCTCCAAAGTCATTTCAATATCAGACTTGGAAAAACCAGCAACAGCCATTTCAATGACGTACTTGTTTTCTTTTACTTGTTTGATGTTGTATGGAGGATACGATACGGATTTTGCAGCTATCGTTGCTGCTTCACGCATAAGTTCTAATGTCTCATCAAAACCTACTGTGAATGGTTGAATGCGGCCGAAATCGGCACCGAAAAAATCTTTCATAAGATTTGTCATAGTTTTCTCCTAAAAGCGAGATTAAAAAATTGATACCCCGAAGGCATATCGGTTAAGGTACTGGTTACGGTATCCAGTGTCACCTTATCGTTGTGACCGCTTTAAACGCTCCTAAGGTAGGTAGAGCACCTTTTTCCCATCCCGAATGAGATTATATCATTATTTATACTGAATGTCAAGAACCGTTCGGTTTTTTACCAATGTTGTACTTGGGAGTTAATTGCCACTCATTCTTCTCTTTATGAGAAAGAATTTTAACCTGTGATAGGAAAATTGGTGGTGGCACCTCGGTTTGTTTTTTGTTGACTATCTTTACCAAACCCCAATCTTCCAATAGGTTTGCAATGGCATTCCTACGTGATAGGTCGTTTTCGGTAATGTCGGTTGGTTTGCCATCTAAGGCAAATAGTTCTTTGAAATGTACCACATAGTATTGTCCACGTTTGTGGAGAATGTGGCAAGATTGATATAATGTCTGATCTTTCTTGGATGCAACACCAATACGGGTCAGTGTCTCACGTACCTTTAGAAAATCATCTTTGTCATCCAGTGTTACTTCAACTAAATCTTTAATGTCTATCATTATTCTTCACTCCGCCTGTATCTATTTTTGTTTTTATATCAGCGATTTGTTCATCAGTGAGGATACGGAGAGCTTCTTTAGCCTTTGAGTTGGAATACCCAAAATAAATTTTTACACACTCAATATCCTTCTCAGAATTGGCCTTTTGCCATGGAACGAACTTTCGTTTCATAGGCCTGATACTATTTAGAAGATACTGGTATTGCATGTCTTTGTCGATTCCTGGCCATAGGTTCATGTCATTGGCGTACAAGACACAATCTAAGTGGTTGGACAAAGACCTATTGATTAGGAAAGGTGCATAATCCTTGAAATCTAGGTCACCTTCTGGTGACTTCTTTCTCAGGATGTAATCGGCATAATCGAACGGACTCATTTGAATTCACATTCAACCATAATTTCTGTCAGACAGGCAATCAAATTGATTTCATGATCCGCAACAAAGGCTGATTGATACTGATACTTGGCCAAAATTAGTACCATTTGTGGCACAGAATTTGGTTTCAACTTCTCATACAGGCCATCATAGATGTTTCTGAAGATTCTTGTAACGTCATTGTCAAGGTTGTTTGTCACCCATTTACGACAAGACGCAAAGTCTTTGTTCATAAGTGAAGACACCAATTCATTTAGCTGCACATCGGAAACTGATGCAAGAATACCTTTGTCAATTGTGCCACTAACACTATAACGCTGCAATTCATTAAGAACACGGCGATTGTCGGGAAAGTGTTTGGTAATTACCGCAGCGACCACGGATTTATCGTAGGTGATGCCTTCTTGTTCTAGAATCCACTCAGCACGTTTGAAGAAGGCAGCTGCCATCTTTTGTTTACTGCCATTGATTTTAAAGTCAACAACAGTACAACGAGAATGTATTGGATCGATAATTCTGTTCTTAAAGTTACATGTGAAGATGAAAGAACAGTTGGATGCAAACTCCTCAATCGCACCACGCATGGCAGGTTGAGTTGAATTTGGATTTAGATAGTCTGCTTCGTCAATGATAACGACCTTGCGTCCACCAGACAAGGACATTGATGAGGCATAGTTTTTGATTTTGTTCCGTAGAACATCAATACCCGATTCATCTGAACCGTTAATCATAATGTAATCACAACCGACTTCTTCACAGAGAGCCTTTGCAATTGTAGTTTTACCAACACCAGCAGAACCGGCCAACAAGAGATTGGGAATCTCTTTGCGGTTCACATACTCCTGAAATGTTGCTTTGATACCATCAGGAAGAATACAATCTTCAATGGTTTTAGGACGGTACTTCTCGACCCATAAAATGTGTGACATTCAAATACTCCATAATATAATTAAATTTCGTCATGCCATTTAAAACCAAGTAAAAGCTTGGCAAAAAATCTTACGACTGCATTTGGCTTAGTGGGCCTATACACAAACATTCCGCTTGTGATTTCCCACTTACCAACATTCTTTTCACTAGGTCTTATAACAAAAGAACCTGCCATTGGTGATGACGATGATATAGTAAGGCCAGTGCCGCCATTACCAATCAATAAAGGGCTCATCACATCGATGGGTTGCCATTGAATCTTTCGCCAGTCTGCAATCCATTGTTCACTTGGAGTAAAATCCAAATCTAGTTTGGTTTGATCCGTCAATGGAAAGAAAAATTGAATTTCAAGTTGTTGCATCTGGAAATGGCCAGTTCATTTCTTGTTTAATTTCTTCAACACGTTTTTCTAAAACAGAAATTGTTGTGTTAAAGTGACCAGTACCTTCATTATTTGGATTGTAACGTGTTTTTAAAACTTGAATTTCTTTTTCCAAAACAGCAACATATTGGTCTCTATCAAACCATGTTCGTATTTCACCCATTACTTCACCTCCACCATACTTTCATATAATGCTTCAAATTCTTTAGATTCAGCAACTTCAGTTTGAAATGAATTCTTGTGCTGAGTCTTTGCCATGCGTTTGAGAATCTTTTTGGGAATCTTCAACTCATCATATGCAAGGTCAATAATGTCTTTGATTGCTGCATTGTTGGAATCATTTTTATGCATGTGAAGAACAGCTTCATCTACATAACCTTTAAGTTTTTTTAATGCATCATCATCAAAAGAACCGAACAGTGTATTTACTTTAGTCATTATACACCCATCATTCCAACAACATCAAAATCAGATTCTTCAACAACAACATTTCCATTGGTTAAGTTGATTGCTGTTTTACCTTTTTGGTCACCTTCGGAAATGATGAAGACGGCCACGATGTATGTGGGATTAATGGCAATCTTGTTGCCGCTTGTTGCTTCTGTGATCCAAATCATATTATTCTCCAAAAGTTAGGTCAGATTCTTTAGCTTCGATAGCAATCCAGTATTGCATATCTTCTTTTGTATTTCTAAAATAGGATAGTCCTTTTGAAGAAATTTGTACCTCATAGGTACCGGCAATCATCTTAAAGTTTTCAGTTAAGAATAATGCCTTGAACTTTTTGCCATTACCATCAGCAATTTCTGTTGAATCGGTATGAGCAGAGTTATCTTTTGCATCACATGTTGTAATGTAAATCTTTTCACCATCAGATGTAATTGCGATATTTGGTGATTGTAGAATGCTTGCTGTCTTGAGTACAGAAGCCAATTCTTCTTCTTTCAGAGTGAATGATGCATCCACGGAAGGAAGATTCAAATCTTTATCTGGTGGTGTAACAATCATACTCTTTGCAGTCTTACGATAGTTTAGTTTTTTACGACCAACTTTAAAGATAACATGTTCGTTATCGAAATCAATTTCACCGTCTTTGTACAGAGATTGAACCGACAAAAATTGATTTAAATCATAGATACAAAAGTCTTGTGGAAAGTCATCTTTAATTCCGGCTTTTGCCAAGACAGTCTTGGTTGCGGAAATGGTTGTCAATTTCTTACCAGTTTTAAACTCAATGCCAGGATTAATGTTGGCAAAGTTTTTAAGAACCGTTAAGGTCTCATTAGATAATTTCATTACGATACTCCTTGTTTCAATTCACTCATTATACCTGATCCGTAAGAGGCTGTCAAGCATTTAATCATTTTATTTTTCAAATCTTCTAATGTTCCTGAATTGTCAATACGATGGTCAATGAAACCACCAATCCAACGCCATTCAGATTCATGTATGCCAGATTTTTGCAACATAAATTCTTCCGCTTTATGATCCCCTCGGTTTGCTTTGGTAGCAATTTCATACCAGTGAGGAGTTATTCCACGTTGTATCTCAATTAAGATACCTTTTTGTTGATGAACAAATTCGATTTCATTTTGAAAACGTACATCAGTTATTACATAGTTTTCATTTGGATTTTTTTGCATATAATTTTTGAGTTTGATTACCCAAAAATCTTGGTGAAAAACATCACGACCAACTTCTGTGCCCATTAGTTGCAACGCTAATCTTGGTGTAAACTCACGCTGAAATTCTTCTGTCCAAAACTTGTCTGGTTTTTCTCGCCATTGTCTGGATTGTTCTGTATCACCTTCCAACAAATGTCGTGGCCAACCAAACATTTCCGCAGCAACATCCTTAACACCTTTAGCAAAACTCACAGGAGTGAAACCAAGGTCTTTAAGAATGTCACCGGCAGTACCTTTACCTGAACCAATGAATCCAAGTAAACCAACAATCATTACATTTCTCCAACAAAGTTTGCTACGGCAGGCATATCTCCCTTGAAGTGATATGTTCCGATGTGGTCTAAACGCATCCAAGGACACAACCAAATTGAACCACCCATCTTACGCCACAATTGACAGAACATATAATCTTCTGATAAGTAACGGTCTGAACCACCACCTGTTGCAGAATCTTTAGTATCAATGATTGTGTCAAAGAAAGCATGAATGTAACGTGAACCATCAAAGTGTGCTTGGCCAACATGATCTGGTTTGTAACGCAATTGTGGGAATGCTTCTGCAAATTTAGGAAACACTTCACGTTTGACCATCATAAAACCAGTTCCAATTTCCAAAACCTCAAGTGGTTCAGAAACGGAAAACTTATCAGTGCCTCTTACAGGATTGAACACATAGTCGCCTGTAACTTTCTCCAATGATCCAGCATCCATGGTTGGATTTTTTGCCATAGCTTTTGCTACAGAAGACCACTTGATGGCTTTCTTAGGATAAGGACCACCAATAACATCTTTATCTAAAGCCAAAAGTGCAATCACATCTTTAGGATCAAAATGAATATCTGCATCGATAAACAACATGTGTGTGCAATCCGAACGATTCAAAAATTCATCGACAAGATAGTTTCTTGCTCTAGTGATTAAGGATTCATTGAAAAGAAATGAGAATTTCACTTGAACACCATATTGCATACAGATGGCTTGCAAATCGAGACAAGCTTTCGCATACAGTCCATGATTCATACCACCATACATTGGTGTGGCTACAAAAATACTTTTCTTTTGAAGTTCCTCTTTTTTAATTGAAATTTCCATTTACTCTCCAAAAATAAAAAAAGGGGAGTACCACTAGAAGTGGTCTCCCCACAATTCACCTAATTAGGCGTTGAAGCTGTAACCAGCGCTAAGTGCGGTACGAACCATTGCTTTGGTTGGTGTACCCATACGATACACTGATACCTTAGAACCATCACCACGGGTCTTGGTGTTAGTGTAGATAACGTGTCCTTCTTTACGAAGTTCTTCTACACGAGCAGAAACGTTTTGGATGCCAAAACGAGCACGAGCTTGTGCAACTGACAGGGTGTTATAACCCTCTGTCTTGCTCAAGTAGTTAAGGATTTTTTCTTTTGCAGAAATTTTGGTAGTCATAATAATCTCCTAATGACAAAGTTAATTAACAAAAAGCTTGTTCTCACAAGTATTCACATTATACTATTACTTAGTGTGTGTGTCAAGTATATTGGCGGTATACTTTATTATCTGCCAACCTGCGGCAAATATTTTGTCTTGGTTTCTTCCCAAGACAGGTATATCAAGTCATCATAAAACAACGATTCATAAGATACATTGTTCTTTTTCTTCAACATTGAAATACGGCCTTTAGCATATTTGGTTTTCCAAATGTTTGCCAAGGTTTCTTCACTGGTATCAAATGATTTGACCAGTTGTTCATCACCAATTTCTTTCCTAAGATATTCATTGGTGTTGTTGTACAGAGGAGAGAAGTAGATTCCCCTCTGATGTTCTGTACGGATAAGTTCTTTTGGAATACCCAACTTACCATACGCAAAATTTAATGTACGATTTTTATGGTCACGTTTAAGTGGAAGACCTTTTTGATTTTTGGCTTCCCACCATTCAAAATATTTACGTGTATGATTCTCTTTTACCCAATCATAAATCATTGCTCTGGTTTTTCTGGATGGTTCAAAAGCGACCGAACCACTAGAGAAACCCATTTTGTTCCAGTGTTCAAGGCCATCATACTGAGATAGACCATTGGACTTAGTGTTGCCATAAAGGGAAGTAGTTGTAACTCCAACAAGAACATCTCCATATTGTCTTTTCCAATCATTTTGTACAGTGTCAGCAAGACACAATAATGCTAATAATTTACCACCCATGTAATTAAAACCAAGTGGTTGTAACGGAACAATTGTAGAACCAATTGCAGTGTGATTAATCATACCTTGTTGTGTCTTAACATCCCTAGGCCAACCAATTGCATTATCTCTTGGAGTCAAATCCAAGAAGTCGGATGATATACAGATAACACCAAGATACTTGTCAGTATTTTCATCAACCACAGTGTAATAAAGATTGCGGCCGATGTTAGAATTGTTCTTCATAGTTGAAGAAAAAGTACGTACTGTGTTCCACGTTTCAGCCAAGGATCCATTAGACAAAACTAATTTTGGTTTTAGTTTTTCATAGTCATCCGGACCTTCTGGCATCCAAAAGTTCTTTTTAACTTTTTCAACCAGTTTCTTTTGTGTGACATCCACCAATTGCACTTCTTCTTCAAACAATGTACTGATGGTTCTGGTTGGATATTTCTCATGTACCTCTAACCACTTTTGATATAAGGTATACTCACGTACATCCATTTGAGATGCATACGTGAGGTCCTTAATCAATATTTCTTTCAACTGCTCAGTATCAATGTGTTCAAATCGTTCAGGTTCATTTAGTACCTGCCATTTATCCCACTGAGCATCAACATAATCTATAGGTGTGGCCATTATTTTCTATTTAAAAGTTTATTCATCTTTTTAGGATTGAAATATTTGCGTCTAATTTTATCCAACTTCTTTAAACCAAATTGCAACGCAAGTGGTTTTGCACGACTAGTATACACCATTCCGTTCATATGGTCAAGCTCATGGAGAAAACAACGAGCAGTTATACCAGTAAATGTTTTGGTACGATTGACACCATTAAAGTCCTGGTATTCCACTTCGATTTCGGCAGGTCTTGTGATTTTTAGATTTAGGAAAGGGAAAGAAAGGCAACCTTCTTCCATATGTACCTCACCTTTGGATGAAATGATTTTTGGATTGAAGTATGCCACATATTCTTCACCTGAACCCATGACAAATACACGGTGTTCAAATCCACATTGGTTTGCGGATAGCCCAATACCATTATGTTTCTTACAGGTTTCTACCAATGTGGAAGCAAATTCATTTGGATTGATTGTGGCATTTGCAAAATCAAACTCAGGTAGAACCTTGTAAAGAGCCGGATGGTCCGGTGACACCAAATCAAATGTCTCAACTGGTGTGGCTTTAACTTCGGCCTTTTCAGCTGTATTATATAAAACAATATCTTCTGTACTCATAATTTATCCTATGGTTGGTTTATCAAATAACTTTTTTTGTAGTTCATTCACATCGACCACTTTGGATCTAGAATCACACAACAAAACATTTTCATCATATACTGGCCTGACAGCAAAGCCATCAAACGGCATATCCATTTCCTTAATTGCTTTCTCTATAAACAATAACAGTTTTTCCTGGTATTTTTGGTGAAACTTTCTTTGACACAGGAAAGCTTTGTTGTTACCTATAGTAAAAATTCTCCAGTTTTTATAATTGTATTTTGACATTATAAATTCACATACTGCACTATTGACACCAGGATATTCCCAATCATTAAAGTCATCAACAGCAATAACTCCATACTCTTTCATCTTATCCGCAAATAAAATTAAATCATTTAGTACTACAGGATGTTCATGGCAACCATCAATATGTAAAAACTTTAATTCGTTTTCAAATACTAGATCGTCTGGAAATAATTCCATTGTATCATTTATTTTCCAAATCAAATTTTGACCTTGGCCAAATTTTTTAATGTTGTTGTCGGCAATAATCCTTTGTTCTTCGGAAAATATATCATACAGATAAAAATTATCTCTAGTGTTTTTAAAGTCTGAGATGTTAATGGCACTTCTACCATTAGCAACACCAATCTCACAAATGTCACCACTCAGATTCGATTGTATCTCTTGTAGTATGCTGTACATAAGGAAAATATCTATTGGATAGAACCATCCTTGTACTTCTTTATCAACTATATTTCTTTGATGTGATAGATAATTATGAAAATTCATTTTGCAATCCTTGAAAAATTATTCTTTTTCTCAAACTTGATTACACTCCGAAATTTATCAAACAACTGGTCACCTTTGTGTGAGATAACAAATACGTTTGTATCTGCACCCATTTCATGTATCAACTTCAAAAATTCTTCTGTGCCTACAGTATCAAGGCTAGAATCAAATACTTCATCAAGTATCAACAGGTTTGTATTGGTACTATTTTTCAACTTGGCAATTTGTCGCCACGTAAATAATAGTGCCAAATCGATTCGCATCTTTTCACCTTCGGAGAAATTGGCATAAGAGAAATCATCACGGTGTCTACTCTTAATTGTTTCTTCAAAGTTTTCATTAATGTTGAAGTTGACAAAGAAGTCCATGGCTTTTAAATACTTGTTAATCAACTTGTTCATGATTGGTAAGTATTGTTTAATGATCCGTGTCTTAATGCCACCATCTTTCAATAAACTACCTGCAAATTCGTGGTAATGTTTTTCTATCAAAACACTCTCATAGTTTGCCTTATACTCATTCAATGCGGCATTCAACTCAATTAACTTCTGGTCACCGCCCTCCGTAGCAGTTTGTTTATTGGTCAACTCATCTATCTCATTGTTTAATTTAGTGATGTAATTGCTTATTGCCGATATAGTAGATGTGTGTTTAATAATTTCACCGCTGTGTTCACTAATGTGTGTAATGATATCTGTAATAGATTTCATTTCAGTAGTTACTTTGTTTAACTCTTGTTCAATCTCAACCAAGCCAGTTTTTTGTGTAGTGATTTTCTCTGACTTTTCTTGTACTTGAGAATCTTTCCATTCAGGTGTGATAGATTGTTTGCAAGTTGGACAATCGTGGTTGTTTTCATAGAAGTCAATCTCCTTTTGATTTCGGTCAATATTAGTTTGTACTTTACCTTTGATTTGAAATAGACTCTTAGATTTTTTATCAAGTTTCTCTTTCTTATCACCAACCTTATTCTGTAATACCTCAATATGTTTATTAATCAATTGAATATCATTTTGCAATTTTCCCATTTGCATCTTTGATTTTTCAATTTCTTCCAGTTTGCGTTTGATATCCGCATCGTGGTTCTTTTTGTGTTCTTCAATGTTTTGTTTTTGTAAAGTTATCTTTTCTTCCGTAAGAGAAATGGCATACTTGGATTTACTTAAATCATCTTTGATGGCTGAATTCTTCTCTTTGATAACATTGTTCATTGAAGAAAATATTTGAATATCTAATAGGTCTTCAATGATTGCTCTGCGGTCAGCAGCCGATAACTGCATGAATGGAACAAAGGATGCTGAACCAAGAATGACAACCTGCGTAAAAGACTTGTAATTTAATTTGAGAATGTTATTCTCTAGTATCTCTTGATAGTCTTTTGCAGCTGCATCTTGGTTCAGCAATACATCATTCAAATAAATTTCAAATACATTTGGTTTAATACCACGTATGACCTTGTATTTCTTTTGGCCAATGTTAAATTGTACCTCAACAACAGCTTCTTTGCCGTTGACGGAATTTAATAACTGTGGTTTGTTTATCTTACGAAAAGGTTTACCAAATAATCCGAAACACAATGCATCCAAAATTGTGGACTTGCCGGCACCATTGTGGCCAATAATCAATGTGTTATTAGACTTGGTAAAATCAATTTCAGTAAAATGTGCTCCAGTGGATAGAAAATTCTTCCACTTAATTTTTTGGAATAAAATCATGCTTGTTCAGTATTCAATGCCTCTACGTAGAGTTCTTTCAATAATGTTTTTAACCGGTCGTTGTCAATACTTTCTTCTGTAATGCCATCAACATACTTGTTTAATATGGTGATTGTATCTTCCGCTTCATCGATGACTTCATCACCATCTTCCAATTCTGTAAAATCTTCAGCAATTGTAATGTCTGCTGGGTTTACATTATACAGGTTATTCATGAACTTGTCAAACAAATACGGATTGTTTTTGTTTATTACAACCACTTTGACATAGGTATTTGTGTAAGGCTTCAAATCTTTTCCATCAATCTCTTTGATTGATTGTTCTTTGTCATCGTAAATGATACGATGGAACATTTTGTTTGGATTTTCTATGAATTCAAGTTGGTGAGTATCCAAATCAAACAAATGAAAACCCCGAGGATCATTATAATCTTGCCAAGTAAGCTCGTACGGATTGCCCAAATAATAGATATCATCACTAGAAGATTTGTGATGGTAATGACCACTAAAAGTGTGACTAAACTTCCTAAAAATTCCACGGTCTAACCCTCCTTCAGATGGCATACCACGATACATGGCAAATCCCGCAATTTCAAAATGACCCATACAAAACTTTGCATCGGTGTCTTTTAATGTCTGTAAAGAATCTTCATAATTTTCTGCACAAATCCAAGGCATCATACAAATCTTATGTGGTCCAACATATATTTCGGCTGGATGGTCAATAACATTTAATGTGATACCATACTCACCAAGAAGTAAATCAACCGAATTAACATCGTTGGTATTTTTAAAGTATGTGTCATGGTTACCAGCCAACATATGAACTTGTACACCCATGTTAAACAAGGGATCAAAGAACATTTGCTTTGCACGTTTCAGTGAAAAGAAATTGATGTACTTTCTACGGTCAAATGTATCACCAAGAATGAGTACAGTATCAATCTTTTCTTTTATCAACGTGGGAAAAAATGTGTCTCTATAAAACTTCTCATAGAAATCTAAAAAAAGTGTTGAATCATTCCTTGCGCCGAAATGTTGGTCAGTTATTATTGCTACTTTCATTTTTTCTGTTCAATTTCCAATACTCTTTGTCGTAACTCAGTGGTTGAGAAACTGTGTTGACGACTGTTAAAATATACTGCCATAGGTAACTGATAACCAGTGAACTGCTTATCCCTATATTCTTCACCTATGATTCTAACATCTATTTGATAGGATGTCAATATGTCCATCAATTCTTTTTCAGTGGCATATGGTATAATTTCATCAACATACATACAAGCCTTTACCTGTATGAATCTTTCCAATACCGATTGCACTGGTTTATTTTTAATGCCAGGTCTATCAATCGTAGGATCGATTTGTAGTCCAACAATCAAATAGTCGCATTGTGTTTTTGCCTCTTTTAACATCATCACATGACCTGCATGAAAAAGGTCAAACGTAGAACATGTAAATCCAGTTTTCATAATCACTCCTCTATAAATTTTTCAAGTCCTTTTGGTTTCTTTGCGGCATCTTTTTCAGCTTTCTTCGCCTTCTTAGAGTCCTCATAGTTACCAATAAATTCAGCAATATTGTCATACAGTTCAAATTGTTTACTTGAACCATCTTCACCTTCTAACATTTCAAACTCATCCAGAATACCATACATCTCTGTGGCTTTGTACTTCACATACAACTGTTTCTTTTCTTTCTGTATGCGTCTTAGAAAGGCAAAGTATATGATTTGAGTAAAGTATGCGAATGGATTGGAAGACTTTGTTGGATCAAAGTTTTCAAAGTACATTAAACAATTCTCAATACCATCCGAAACCATTTCATCTCGGTAAGTATAGTTAATGAAGTTTGGTTTGTGTGATAGACCTTCGGCAATTTTCATCCAACATTCACCAATGTAATTTGGAATGTTTGGTTTTGGTTTATTGGCAGCTTCGGCTTCTGCACATCTGGTTTTGTAGTCTACCAGTGCCTTTAGGAAATCTTGATTGTTTATATAATGTTTCTGTTTGCTCATTCAAATGTACCATAAAAAGTTGTTGACAAAGGGCTTGACATGTGTTAAAGTCCACGGTGTTCCCTGATGATATTAATATATCAATGCATTAAAGAATTCTTACTGAATTCCTTTTCTTCAAAAGCTGAAAGTACTTCATCTGTAAGAACAACTTCCTTCTCTTTCTTAGATTCTTCATTTAATTTAGTTACTGTATTGATATAGTATTCTTCAAAGTCCTCAGTAGGATCCATCACGCAAAGAATATTTTCCATACCAATCATTACACTGTTATGTTTAACAACAGCCATCGGTAACCAAACTTGTAATAACAAATTGACTCCACGTATTTCAAATAACATTGGATCAATAATTTCTACCATATCATTTGATGTGAATTCACAATCACATATAACGTCTAGACCGTCCGTAAATCTTATTATTTTAATTGCCATTTTTAAGTCCTATGTTATAGATTTTGAAGGGAAACTTCTCCTCATTATATATCTTTACTCTTTCGATAAAATGTTGGAGTGTGAAATTTGTATGTTTTTTGATTCTTAAATCATCGGCAATATCATATAATGTGGCCATTTCTTTACCTTCATTCTGTCTTAAACCACGACCAATCGATTGTAGATTTCTAACTCTAGATTTTGATGGTGATGTGAATATAATATTGTGAAGATTTCTAATGTTTGTACCTGTACTGGTTGTACCAAACGAAGCCACAAAGATTGCATTTTCTTCTACTTCCATAATTTTACGTATTTCTTCTCTGACTTCCGTTTCAACATCACCGTCAACAAAAAATACCTTACGATCATTTGCTTTTTCTTTAATCATTTCGTATAATGCACGACCATGTTTTTTCATCTGAAAAAGAACTAATGTATTTTTTTCTAAACTGATGGCTAAATTACGAATAAAACGATTTCTGTTTTCAGATTCAATCAAATATTTCAACTCATCTGGATATGATTTATCCTTAATTTCTTTGCAAATTTCTTCTGAGTGTTTTAGTACTAGACATTTTATGTTGAATGCTGACAATTGTTTTTTGTCAATTAACTCTTTGGTGGTGATAACCTTTTTAGTTGGACCAAATAAACCTTCTAGTACCAGTTTATGTGTTTTGGTGCCGTCTAGTGTACCAGTCAGGCCAATTCTATATTTGGCATTAACACAAGATGTTAGTATTGATGTTAAAGATTGTGCCTTGAACAGGTGTGCTTCATCACCAATCACATATTGAAATTGATGGAAGTATTCTGGTGGTAACTTATACAATGATTGCCATGTAGAGATTGTTAGATTCTTATCCGTTAACTTATCTTTACCTTGATAAATTCTGTGTACATTTTCTTCCACATTGAATCCGTTTTCGGATGAATAATCCGCAAAATCAGAATATAATTGTTCAACCAAAGATGTTGTTGGTACAATAATTAAGCCTTTCAGGTCTTGATAATCTAATAATTGTCTAAACAACAAGTATATGATAAGTGATTTACCTGACGCAGTAGGTGATAATAGTAAAACTCTCCTTTTTTGCACGGCCTCAATAAACGCATTTTGTTGATGTTCTCTGACACCAATTTGTTTATTTTGTGAATGTAGATTCAAAGTATCAAAGAACTTGTGTGCATGATACACAGAATATTCATCTTCAATCAGGTCGTGCGAGTATGCATACTCACGTTCATCACAAAACTCCGTAAGATACGGAATCAATCCAAGATATAGTTGACTGGTCTGTAGATTGAATAGTCGAATCTTGCCATCCCAAATTCGATTCCGATAGGCTGGAACGAACTGATAACCAGGCACAAAGAATGTGAAGTACTCTGATAGTTCCCTTGCAACGTGGCGTTCGCACTCCACTTTGCCGTAAACTTCGTTTACTTTGTTTATCGTAATATGTTCATTGGCCACCAATGAATTTCTCCCATGATATAAAGTCTCTTAGTTGCCATGTTCTTTGTTTCAATTCGGCCATAATAGATTCAATAACCGAAATAACTTCCTCATGGTAGACCTTTTTCTCAAGTAATTTGATGAGGTCTTTGTCTGCTTCTAGGTAAGTATTGATATCCGATTTGAGTGCAAATTGAAATGGTTCCCAACCATATTGTTCCAATTCATCTTCGGACATTTTGCCAGTAAAGTATTCCCATTTGACTTTACGCATACGCAAGTAATCAAAGTGAGATTTCTTTGATGCAATTTTATGTTTGGTGAGAATGCCAAGATACTTACTGTGATATACAGGTATCTTTAATAGTTCTCTGCTGGGTTCGGTTTGGTCGATAACTGCATCCGATTCCCACATTTTTAAGACTTGTTCAAGTGTTTCCATAGTTATTCATAATTGCCATAATCAAAACATTATATCATAAAAGTATCAAACTGTCAAGTAATTATATGATTGGTATCTAAATGTTGCCCTTGCGGTGATAATATTATCCGCTGATTGAGTTGTGTCGAATATAATATCACTTATACTTAACGGGAATACATTTGTATATTGTATTCTTAATATTGGATTGTTTAGTCCACTTAGAATCGTTAATGTTGCATCTGAAAAATGTTTATTAGTTTGTAGTTCTTTGCTACCGTCACGTTTTTCAAATCCATCTGGATCAGCCATAGTAAGAAACCAATCGTATATGTTCTTCCAAGATTGTAATTCTTCATCTATCAAAAACACAATATCAAGTGGAGAATAAGTTAACTTAGTACCAGGTGAATACATGTCCAAAAAAGGCGTAGCTCTGTTAACTTCACCTAAAGAAACTCCAGGTAAATTAACTGATTGACAAAAATACTGTGTATCTCTAATTCTATTGAAAGTCAATAAGAATTTTGTGGGTTGAAGTAAGTCTGTATTTTCTGGTGATCTGGATATTGCAGTCATGTTGTCTCCTCTATACACTATTTAGGAGCCAAAAAAAAGACCACCCGAAGGTGGTCTTTAAATGTCACTCTTAATGGTGACTCTATCTTACATCAAGTTGCGAACTTGGAAAATACGATAGTATACGTTTGAACGAGCGTTCAATGCACCGTTGCCAGTTGTCAAGCCAGTTGCGAATGGGTTTGCAACCATTCCGTAACGAGTCTTGAATCCAATTTTTGGTTGGAATGTGTACTGGTCAACTGCACGAACCATTTGTAGAGGAACGTATGGGCAGTAGAAAATACCAGCGTCATAAGGAGAAGTACCCTTATAACCTAGTGTAACCAATTCTTGGTTAGATGTATAACCACCGAAGTATGGGTCGATATAGACCTTGATACGACCGTGCAACAAACCAGCGAATGTGTTACCTGTGTCATCAACTTGTAGGTCAGCAGATAGGTTAGGAGTGTATTGTAACACACCAGCCATTGCCATTGCAGAAGCAACGTCAGATGATACGATCATCACGTTGCCTTTACCTCTACGAGTTTGTTTTGCAATAACGTTAGCATCACGTTCAATTTGGAAAATCAAACCTTTGAAACGTTCAACAGACCAACGACCGTTAGAGTCTGTGTCCAAGTCGAAAGAACCAGCAGTTGTAGTACCATACTGAGCACCTGCAACAGCGCATGTATAGATTGTACGGATAACTTCACGGTTGATTTCAGCAAGAATCTCAGTAGAAAGAATGTTGCTCAATTCTGTTTCAGCATCCAAACCATGGATTGCTTTCAAGTCTTGTGCAAGTTCTAGTGAGTATTCAGCTTTCAATGCACGGCTTTGTGCAGTAACAGTAACTTTCTCAATTGAGAATGCCATTTGTTTGAAGTTGCTGTCTGTGTCAGCACCCAAAGCTTCTGCTGTAGCAGTAGACATACCAATACCAGTTGTAACAGCGTTAGCAGTTGCAAAGTTTGTGAATGGATTAGCGTCTGTATCTTTAGATGTGTTACCACGGAAACCGTATAGGTTGTTTTCAGAACCAACACCAGAGAACTTGGTATTTGCTTCGTTGTAGAATGCTTCGTTTGCATTTGAAGGGCTGCCTGATTGTGCATCGTAACGAGCACGCATTGCAAAGATCAAGCCTGTTGGGCCTGTCATTGGTTGAACGCCTGCAACATCATAAGCAATCAAGTTAGGCAATGCACGGCGAACCAAACTAATCAAGATTGGATCGTAGTTAGAAATGCCAGAACCTGTAACGTTTGTTGGAGCAGCAGATTGTGCTGTTTCGTTCAACTGTGAGTGAGCAGCTGCCATTTCACGTTGTTGGTTTTCCAAAACAAGTGCTGTAACAGCTTTCTTGTATGGGTCTTTGATGGACTCTAGACCTTCGTGTTCAAGAACAGGGGCCCATTTTTTTTGTAGTTCTTCTGTTAGATACATTTAGTATTCTCCTTGTAAGTATCTTTTATTGGTAAAGTTTATTTATTTAACCAATGATTTAGAGATGATTTGTGCGTACTGTGCGATTTCAGGATCAACAGAAGCTGATGGCTTCTTTTCGTCCTCAACTTCAACAGCTTCGTGTAGAGCAGAACTTTCAATTGCTTTAATTGGAGACTGGAAGTATGAATCTACCAATGTTTCCAACTTACGACCAAATTCTTCTTCGGTGGTAAATTCAACACTCTCTGCGAGTGATTTTAATTTTTCCACTTGAGTCTGCGTTAGGCCCTCACATACTGCATGTATAGCCTCTGTTTTTTTGTATTCGTTAATTTGTTTCTTCATTTGAACGGCAGACTTGATCTGTTCGTTTAGTGAAGATTCCAAGTCTTCAACTCTGTCGGTTAATTCTTCGACAACGTTTACTTTTTCTTCTGGAATATCAATATAGTGTTCTTCGAATAGTGACTTCATACCACGAATGAAATCTTCAACGATTTCTGAACGTAGACCTTTTTCGATTGCCAATTGATTTTCTTTGAACCATTCTTCGGCCATGTAACTGATGTAATCGTCCAATTTCTTAGACAATTCTTCTTTAACTTCTTCAACTGAAGCTTCGAATTCTTCGTACATTGCTTCTTCAACTTCTTCCAAGATAGCTTGTGAACGAGCGATAACAGCTGATTCGAAAATTGTGGTTGCTTTAGTTTTGAATTCTTCTGATAGTTCTTCACCTGAAAGTAATGCACCTACGTCTTGGTCCATCTGTTCTTTCATTTTTTGTTTCTTCATCATTTTCTTAATCATTGCTTTGTCTTCGGCTTCGTCTTCGTGGCCTTCTTTTTCTTCAGCAACAACTTTTTCATCTTCTACTTTTTCTTCAGCATAAGACTGGAATGTTGCGCCTGGATTTGCTTGGAACATTTGTGGAGCAAGCTTAGCTTTGATACGGTCACGAATGGCAGAATAGTCAGTTGCAGCTGCTTGAACTGCTTTGTGTTCAGAACCTTCTGAATCGGCAGGACCAGTTAGTTTGCTGCCAGGTTGTGAACCAACAGGTGGTGTTGCGCCAGGAGGTGTAGCTGTTGGAACACCTTTGGTGTAATCACCAGTTTCGTCATCTTGTTTTTTAATTTCACCAGCAACTTCACCAGCATCTTTCATGCCATAGGCAACAGATGTAGGTAGTTTGGATGAACCTTCTTTGTGGCCACGAGATACAGAAGCTTCAAAGTTTTCTTTTGCACCTTCTGTAAGGATCGATTTAGCGGCGTCTGTCAGATTAAATTTTCCCATTTTGAGAATCTCCTTGATTTTATATTGGATATTTATAATTAAAGCTTTTTGATGAAGTTTTCGAATATTTTTAAACTTACACGTTCAATGTCTTTACTAGAAGCTTGTTTGATTTCTCTTTTAGCTTCTTCATATTGAACCTCAGTCCATGATCCGTTTACCATCATCCACTCTTTACCTTCCATAATACCTTGTACAAAAGCACCAGGCGCAGAAGGGTCTGCTACAATATCTGCCGCTGTGGCCAGATGAAAGTCATCTTGAACTATGTTAACACCATTGATTGTCTTGAGAGAACCCATACCACGGGAAGACACACCTAGTTGTGCGCCACCTTCGATAAGACTTCTTGCAATATTACCCATTGGTGTTTCAAGAATTTTAGCTTTGCCTATCCAAGCATTTCCTTCTTGACGTAGACCCACAATTAAGTGAGACACACGGTCAAGATTGATGGATGGGGTGTCTGGATGACCCAGTTCACCAAAGGCACGGTTTTTAGAAATGTATGCTTCATTGTAACGGTTAACTTCATTACGCATAGTTTCTTCTTTATACATGCGTTTGTTTTTGTTAACTGCTTCTGCAACTAGAAACGGACCTTCAATGAAAAGAGTTTTCTTTCCATCTTTTTCTTCCGTTAAATATTGTACCGATTCGGTAAGTTCTCTAATAAGTTTCATTTTATTCCTTATGGTCTCATACCGTAACTGCCATAATTGAAGGCAGCTGGATCGTTGAATTGTCCACGTTGATAGTGTTCATTATCTTTACGCAATTCCATAATAATTGTATAACTTGCATTTGCAATTTGACCTCTTGTGCAAATTCCAATGTCTCCGTTATTCCATGTTGTTGCGGTATTAGATACTGTTGGATTTTTAATTGTAATCCAATTTCCATTGCCGTCATATTCTCCGTTACCCTGCAATAACATAATTGGTATACCTGAATTTGCTAAAGTGCTTCTAGTATTTGACCAATACAACTGTACATCTCCTGTTCCGGTATCGGTATCATACCATAAACGGTTTACCATTAGGCCGTAATAGTATAATGGTCCTGTATTTGCAGTTGACGATAATAGGTTTGCTTTTGAATAATCTAGAGCTCCATATAAAGTGTTTGCTTGGATTCTGGCCACATTATTTTCTTGGCCAGTACCATCAAATTCACCAGTAATTTTGATGACTGCATGTTGAGTATCATCTTTTAGTACTTGATATGAAAATTTATTTGCCATTTGTAATTCCTGTTATTGTTTGAATAATATTTATACCAATATGACAAAATTAAGTCGAAACTTCTGGTTGAATTGATTCATCTTCAACCGCTGCTTCTGGTGGGTTCATTAAGTTTTGTGCAACCACCTGTTTGTGTGTTTCGATATGTGCCATAACTCTATCATGTAATGCTGAATACAAAGTATCACGCATTTCAGTTGCGTTGCCGTTTTCAGCATAATCTATAATTTCTCTTGCTTTGTCCATGTTTTTCTCCTAATTATA
>Ga0247723_1000594_pt1 | contig 24140 bp, 19 predicted proteins | sample MSEWelMarce5H_FC_FD_189079 | JGI IMG/M metagenome (GOLD analysis project Ga0247723, IMG submission 189079) | Subsurface sediment microbial communities from gas well in West Virginia, United States - MSEEL Well Study Marcellus 5H_FC | ecosystem: Environmental > Terrestrial > Deep subsurface >... | reverse complement strand
CCGTTAACATATGTATAATGGTAATAATTTTAAATAAATACAAATATGGCAATTTTATCTTATGGGCAAGTTGGTTGGCGTTCAGCAGTAGCTGCACCTGCATCGGGGCAAGATGCAGACGCGTTAGCATTCATTACTGCGGCGACAATTACCAACACAACCCAACAAAACGCTATCAATACACTTGTAACCGACCTGAAAGGTTACGGTATATGGAGCAAAATGAAAGCTATTTATCCATTTGTGGGTGGTACAGCTGCACAACACAAATTCAACCTTAAAGACCCACGCGATTTGAATGAAGCATTCAGATTGTCATATAATGGTGGTGGTGTTCATTCACCAACTGGATATGCTGGGAACGCAAGTAATGCATGGGCTAGCACAAATTTAAATGCTCAAACCAATTTAACTAATTCAAACCTTCACGTATCGTTCTATTCAACAACTGCATCTCCACTAATTTCATATTCAGGTGAAATATTAGTTGATCAGCCATATGGTTCTGGAACATCATGGTTAGCATTAAGAACAAATAATAAAACTGGTGGTGGATCAGCATATTTCTCTGCGGGAAGTGATGCAGTTAATGCATTAGCATCAAACACACTTCCAGGTTTCTTTATTGGTAGTGAAACATCATCCACATTAAGAAAATTGTATCGAAATGGCAGTTCCATTGCTACTAACACAACATCAGACGGTAACGTACTACCTCCTGCTCCTGTTACATTACTAGGATATAGCGCTGGATCGAATTCAGGCAATGAATGTGCATTTGCATCAATCGGAGATGGTTTAACGGACACTGAAGCAGCAACACTTTACACAGCAGTACAAAAATACCAAACTACACTAGGCAGAAACGTATAATTTTATAAACTTTAAAACATAAACACACATGGAAAACGTATACAAATTAACAGAAACACAAAAAGACCAACTTATTGGTCAAACTTGGGATGGAGTTCAATTCTTTAATCCTACGCAAGACGCTGACGGAAACTGGTTCATTTCAGTTGAGGAAGTGAACGGATGTATACACGAAAATGGTGCATTCGAATGGATCCACGAATTACCATCAATAGCATACAACCCAGTAATATCGGAATTACCATTTTAATTTAAAGTTAGTTACACAACACAAATTATAGCCACCCTCACCGGTGGCTATTTTTTTTTCACCCTCCACCCATATTTATACACGATATGGCAAAAGCAAGAAAACCCCGAACTAAGTCACAGCGACAAATCTCAAACGAACAAGTTGAACCGTACGTTAACCAAGAAACTGGCGAAACACTAGGCAACCCAAACCAACCAAACACGTTTGAGCAATTCACTAAAACAGAGCAATCTGGGAACGAATTTAACCGTTCGGAAAAAATGTCCTTCCGTAACGATACCACCAAGCCATTCACCGTTGGTATCCAGGACATGGACGAATCCGTTATGTACTACTTCAACGAAGTCATTCGCCCAACTGTACAACAAAACGGACAGCGTATTGCTGTACCAGTAATATATGGTGCACCTGAACGTTGGAAATCGGCACAAAAGGACGGGTACTACAAAGACAAAAACGGCAAAATCATGGCGCCCATAATCATGTTCAAACGTGATACTGTGGAACGCAATAATTCCATCACCAACAAAATAGATGCCAACCAACCACATTTGTATGCAACTTGGGCCACTACATACAACTCAAAAAACACGTACTCAAACTTCGATTTACTCAACAACCGTAAACCAGTTAAAACATACCAATTAATCGTCATACCTGACTACGTTAATTTATCCTACAGTTGTACTGTACAAACGTACTACGTTGACCAACTCAACAAAATAGTTGAGGCTATTAACTATGCATCAAATGCATATTGGGGTGACCCGGAACGCTTTAAATTCAAAGCAAACATCGATTCATTCACCACCACAACCGAATTGAACGATGGGCAAGACCGTATAGTGAAAGCCACATTCACCATTAAAATGTCAGGCTACATTATCCCAGACACCATACAGAAAGAAGTGACCGCACACCGTAAATTTAACAGTAAAGCACAAGTAATAGTAAGCACTGAAACATACTATTCCGGGTCCTCGAACATTTAGTGGATTTAGCCATATTTATAATTAAAACATAAGATGGCAAAAAACCTATCGAACAACGGCATAGTTCTTAACCAAATAATCTACCCACAACACGTATCACAGTCAGTAGACGCATTCACAGGTGCAGACGACTACGATATTACCATATCAGGTTCATTTACCGTAACCGGTTCCACATCAATCAAAGGCGATGTAAGCATAGATGGTCCTACTACCATGTATGGTAATGTAGTAGCACCTAACTTAACTAGCACAGCACAAACCAATGTAGTAACATTTAATCCAATCAATGGACAATTATACTACACTGCATCAAGCGCTATATCTCCAGCTACTGCATCAAATGCTGTAAGTGCATCGTATTCAGTAACTGCTTCATATGCTGAACGTTCATTGTCCGCTTCATATGCTACAAGTGCATCGTATACATTAACGGCTTCGTATGCTGAACGTTCATTGTCCTCTTCATATGCTGTAAGTGCATCGTATGCATTAACAGCTAGCTATGTTAAAAATGCACAGACGGCTTCGTACTACAATGAAACTGACCCTGTATTTGTAGCTAAAAGCGCTTCACTAGCCACAACTGGCTCAAACATATTTAGCGGCAGTCAATACATTTCAGGCAGCATCAAACAACAAGGCGTATTCTACCCAGATGTAATCGATTGGGTTAGCAGCAGCATACAATACACAACTGGATCGTATGTATTAACTACCACATCCGATGGTGTAACAACATATGCTAACTACCAAGACGTGGCAACGCAATTGGGAGACTATTTAGTTACCACATCATCATTTAACAGCTATACTGGTTCAAACATATCGCAATTTGCTGGTACTGCTTCATACGCAACTACGGCATCATATGCTGTGAGTTCATCTGCGGCTGACAACGCTATATCGGCGAGTTACTCAACTACTGCATCATTTGCACAGAACGCCATATCCGCATCGTATGCTGTAAGCGCTTCACACGCTGATTTAGCCGATACTGCATCATATGTTACACTAGCACAAACCGCTAGTTATGTACTAAGCGCGTCATACGCTGTAACATCTTCATACTCAAACACATCCACATCATCCTCATACGCATTAACCGCATCATACTTAGAGGGATATATTTCACCATTCCCCTTCACCGGTTCAGCACAAATCACTGGCTCGCTCGGTGTAACTGGTAGCGCTACAATCAATGGCGATTTAGTGGTGAACGGTACGGCATCATTCAACGTATTCCATACCATATACAATTCATCGTCCATTATTTACGCATCTGGTTCAACCAAATTTGGCGATACATCAGACGACACACACCAGTTCACTGGTAGTTTATCCGTTAGTGGTAGTATAACGGCAGATTCATTCATTGGTACTGCATCATACGCTACACAGGCCGCTACTGCATCATATGTTACACTAGCACAAACAGCTAGTTATGTTGCGAATGCTCAGACTGCATCGTATGTACTTAATGCTGTGTCATCATCATTCGCTACTACCGCTTCATATGCTGTATCTTCATCCTATGCTGTAACGGCATCATTCGTTGCGAATGCGCAAACCGCTTCATTCGTTACACTAGCGCAAACAGCTAGTTACGTTGCGAATGCGCAAACGGCATCATTCGTTACAACAGCACAAACGGCATCATTCATCACTGCATCTGGTGTATTTGGTCCGTATGGTTCAAACAGTGTAATTTCATCGTCATACGCATTAACAGCGTCTCATGTAACTGGTATTGTTGCCGCGTTCCCATACACAGGATCGGCACAAATCACTGGTTCGTTAGGACTAACTGGTAGCTTCAGTGTATACAAATCTGGTTCAAATGTAGTAACCATTAGTGGCTCAACTGGACCATTATTAACCGTAACAGATAGTAATTCAGGTCCACTATTAACAGTGGCAACTGGGTCCACAAACATATTAGTAGTTGATTCGTCGTTAGTTACCACAATCACTGGTAGCTTAAACGTGCAGAACGGTGTCACTAGTTCACTATTTGGTACTGCATCGTGGGCGTTAAACGCAATCACTTCATCCCACATTGTACAAGCAGTATCCGCTTCATATTCAGCTACTGCATCGTATGTTGTATTGGCACAAACGGCTAGTTATGTTGCAAATGCTCAAACAGCATCGTATGTGTTAAACGCTGTATCTGCTTCATATGCTTTATCCGCATCGTATGCTGTAACTGCTAGTTATGCATCTACCGCATTATCCGCATCGTATGCAGCAACTTCATCACTTTCAGAACGCACAACACAAACAGACATATTAGCACTCAACAATTCTGGTTTCACCATTCAAAAAGGTATGGTTGTGCGTATCACTGGCTCAAACAATGCCAGCGATATACCACGTATCACTACTGCATCGTATGAATCTGATGGTGTATCAGCAAATACGTTAGGTATTGCTACACAGCAAATCACAAACGGATCGCAAGGTTTCATCATCACCGAGGGTATATTACTTGGTATTGACACCTCACTATACAATTCAGGCCAATTGTTGTATTTGGGCGCAAGTGGTGCAATCACCGCTACCGAACCTACAGCACCACTTCATACTGTACGATTAGGTCAGGTTATTCGTCAACAATCAAACAACGGATCCATGCATGTTCGTATCGACAACGGATACGAAATTGGCGAAATGCACGACATAATTGATACATCCACAATAACGTCATATGGTGATATGTTAGTTAAATCTGGTAGTGTGTGGATCAATTCAAAACAATTAACCGGTTCATACGGGTTAACTGGTAGCTTAACTGCAACATCATTCACTGGATCATTATTCGGTACCTCATCATTCGCTACACAAGCAGCTACTGCATCATATGTTGTACTAGCACAAACGGCATCATTCGTTACAACGGCTCAAACCGCATCATATGTACTAAACGCTGTATCGTCATCATTCGCATCAACAGCATCATACGTTAACCAATTAAACCAAGCCGTACTTATTTCAGGCTCGTTAAACGCAACTGGTAGTATAAACATATACAAATCAGGTTCATCCCCACTAGTAATTAGTGGATCGCAAGGTACATTATTCGAAGTTACCGATTCTGTATCCGGTTCGCTATGGACCATATACACTGGATCGTCAGCAATATTTGACGTATCTTCAAACCGTGTAATGACGTTAAATGGTTCAGCAACAATCACTGGTAGTTTAACCGTACAAAACGGTATCACCGGTTCATTGTTCGGTACATCATCTTGGGCGTCAAATGCAATTTCATCCTCATTTGCCTCTACTGCAAGTTATGTTGCCTTAGCACAAACCGCTTCGTATGTTGTACTAGCACAAACCGCTTCATATGTACTAAATGCTGTATCGTCATCATTTGCTGCCACTGCATCATATGTTAATCAATTAAACCAAGCAGTACTTATATCGGGTTCAATTAACGCAACAGGTAGTGTAAACATATACAAATCCGGCTCAATGGTATTAGCCGTTAGCGGATCAACCGGACCATTATTCGACATAACAGATGTTGTGTCTGGTTCATTATTCACCGTATGGACTGGATCCAACCGTATACTACAAGCCAATTCAGACTACACAACCATACTTGGTGGTGCATCAGGTGCAGCAGCGTTATTCGCCACTAACAAAACCACAGCAAATAGTGGTTCAACCACACTATACACTGTACCAACATCAACATACGACAGTATTCATGTTGACTACAATATCCGTAGTGGTTCAACTGCAAGAGCAGGAAATATATTCGCCATTTGGAGTGGAAGTAGCGTAAACCAAGTCGAAACATCCGCATCATCATTCGGCGATACATCCACATTTACATTTGGTGTATTAGTGTCGGGTAGTAATTTAGCATTAACTGGTTCCACAACCACAAATGGTTGGACTGTTAAAACAATCATTCGTAGTATTTAAAAAAACATATATATAAACATGGCAAAACGACTCGACAAACAGGATATAGTCTCACTGAACATAGTGAGACCATACCACGTATCACAATCAGTGGATGCATTTACTGGCATCGTTGCATATGATATTAATGTATCCGGTTCATTTCAAGTTACTGGTTCTACAACTTTATCCGGCAGCACCTACATTAAAACATTAACTCAAGTATCAACCCCCAACGTATTAACAATTAATACTACAACCGGGCAATTATTCTATACTGCATCAGCAGCTGTAGGCTCATCAACAGATACAGGTTCATTGCTGGTTACTGCATCATATTCATCCCCAAACCTTGTGTTCACTAAAGGGAACGGAACTACATTTAATGTACCTATTGCCGCTACTATAGATACAAGTTCATTCTTCAAACAAGATGGTAACTCATTTGGTGCTACAGCAACATTAGGTACAAACGACAACCAATCATTGGAGTTTGAAACTAATGGTACTACCAAAATGACAATTGCTACAAATGGTAATGTTGGTATTGGTACTAACGGCCCACAATATAAATTTCATGTACATGCCGGTGAAGCTAATAATTATCTGGTATACGATACCAGTAGTGCTGATGGTGGTGTAGTAGTAGTATCTGGTACTAAAAACATAGTACAGATGGGTGTATCAACCCCAACCGGTTCAAGTGCAGCTCAATTACTTATGGGTGTACGGAGTTCCAATACCACTAATGAATCAACATATTCAAGATATGGTAAAAAAGACGATACTTTCATCTCTTCCACTTCACTTTCAAACGGATTAAACATCCTAAATTTTGCTTTAGATATAAATAATATAAAAGAAAACTACATTAGATTCTATGCTGGTCACCCAACTAATAATGTGCTTAATAATCAACCACACCTCCACATCCACGGTACTGGTAGTAATAGGGGATATATTGGTGTTGGCACAATAGACCCACAAGCTCATTTGCATGTAAATGGTTCATTACTTAATGGTAACTTAGTAACAGTAACCGGATCATTCTCCCATGCTGAAGGTTCTGGTTCTCGAACTGAAGGCAATGCTAGCCACGCTGAAGGTTTGTACACCACGGCAATTGGAAAAAATTCACACGCTGAGGGTGAAAGTACAATTACCCGAGGTGTTAGTTCACACGCTGAAGGTGGTGCTACTTTAACCTTAGGAAATTTTTCCCACGCTGAAGGTTTCCAAACAACTGCTAGTGGTGATGGTTCACACGCCTCCGGTTACCAAACAGTAGCAAGTGGTTCATATTCATATGCTGGTGGAGCAAACACAATAGCATCAGGTTCATCCCAAACAGTAGTAGGATCATTCAATACACATGGAGATATAACATCCAGATTTATTGTTGGTGGTGGGGCTAATGCTGGATCTCGAGTAGATGCATTTAAAGTAACAGACAGAAATACCATTGTGGTAGCCACACAATCAGCAGCACCATCATATACTGGTGTGGAAGGTGAAATGGTACCTGTAAACATTAGTGGTACTTGCTACCTTTATGTATATATTGGAGGTGGATGGAAGAAAACACAACTTACATAACCAACCATATATTTATATCTAAAAACCACACATGGAAACAGTTACAACCAATACAGTTATATCCACTGACGAATTACAATCACTTAGAGATATACAAAAACAAACTCAATCCCTGGTTCTCGAACTGGGGGAAATTGAGTTAATGCGAATTCAATTAGACGAAAGACACGCATCCGCTAAAATACAATTAACCGAGTTAAGCAAACGCGAATCCGAATTCAACCAATCGCTATACGAAAAATACGGTCAAGTAAATCTAAACCCGGAAACTGGCGAAATATTCCCATTAACTTAACATATAATTAAATATTCACATATTTATAATTAAAATTAAACCATAATCAAACATGCCAACAACTATTGTATCACCAGGGGTAGCCATTAACGTAAACGATAATTCTGCAGTAACTTCCCAACCAATACAAGCGGGAGCAGCCATCATCGGACCAACAGTTAAAGGACCTGTAGGTATCCCAACCGTAGTAACTACATATAGTGAATATCAAAATAAATTTGGAGATACATTAGTAAGTGGATCTCAAACATATTCATACTTGACGTCAATTTCAGCGTATAATTACTTCAACAACGGAGGTAGTTCACTTCTAGTTACTCGCGTTGTAAGTGGCTCATTTACACCTGCTACAGCATCTATTCAAACAGCATTCGTATTAGAAACATTATCCGAAGGCGAAATCATGAACAGTGTTGGTGCTGAAATCAGCGGTTCACTAGTAAGCGGATCTGCCGATAACTACAGATGGCAAATCACATCACCAAACACGGCATCAGGTACATTCTCGCTACTAATTAGAAAAGGAGACGATTCAGCATCATCACCATCTATACTTGAGGCATACAACAACCTATCGCTAGATCCATTCTCGCCAAACTACATTGAAAAAATCGTTGGTAATACTACCGAAAACGTATCTGAAGACAACGGTGAATTTTACCTTGAACTAACTGGTAGTTACTTAAACAATTCAAAATGCGTTCGTGTTAAACAAGTACTTACACCTACACCAAACTATTTAGACAACAACGGTTTAGCAAAACCACAATACACTAGTTCCATCCCTACTTTAGCTAGTGGATCATTCGGTGGAGCAACAGGTAAAAACATACCAACTGGAACCGCAGCCAAATACTACGAGGCAATTAGTGATACAAATACACAAGGTTTACCAGCATCAGCATATACACAATCAATTGCATTATTAGCAAATAAAGATTCATACCGATTCAATTTCATCACTGTTCCAGGTTTAATTGGACGTAATTCATTCACTAACCACTACAACGTTATCAACACTAAATTGATACCTATGGTTACTGAACGTGGTGATACAATGGCTATAGTTGATGTAGTTGAATATGGTCAAAATTTAACCACTACAGTTAACGCAGCCGCAGCATTCGATACATCATTCGTAGCAACATATTGGCCTTGGGCTCAAACAATTGATCCAGCAACTGGACAAAACGTATGGGTACCTGCATCCACATTAATACCAGGTGTATATATGGCTAGTGACAGAGTTTCGTACCCATGGATAGCACCAGCTGGTACTAACAGAGGTGTTGTAACTAACGTAACTCGTGTTGAACGCGTAGTTACACAAAGCGGAAGAGACGCGCTATACGAAGCAAACGTAAACCCATTAGCAACACTACCAGGATATGGTGTAGTTGTATATGGTCAGAAAACGCTACAAAAGAAAAATACCGCATTGGATCGTGTAAACGTTAGACGTTTATTAATCGAATTAAATAACTACATTGGTCAAATAGCACAATCATTAGTATTTGAACAAAATACAGCAAGTACACGTAATGAATTTTTAGCACAAGTAAATCCATATTTATCTACTATACAACAACAACAAGGTCTGTACGACTTTAATGTAGTAATGGACGATACGAACAACACACCAACCGTAATAGACAACAACCAATTAGTAGGACAAATATATATCCAGCCAACAAAAACATCCGAATTTATATTACTGGAATTCAATATCCTACCAACTGGAGTAACAATTTAGTATATTAACTCGAATTTACATAATTAACAATATATTTATAATCAAAATCAAACAATGGGAAACTTTACAATATCTCCAGGAGTAACATTAAACGAGCTAGATAATTCATATCTATCAGGTCAGCCTATTCAGGTTGGTGCCGCTATAATTGGCCCAACAGTTAAGGGACCAGTTGAGGTTCCAACTGTAGTTACATCTTATTCAGAATACAAAAACGTATTCGGTGACATCATCACTAGTGGAAGTGATGTTTATTCTTATTTCACATCAATTGCTGCATACAATTACTTCAACTACGGTGGTCAATCATTGCTAGTTGCTCGTGTTGTGTCTGGTTCATATGCTCCAGCTACATCATCTGTCATTGCAAATGATTCAGCATATGTGTTTGACGGTTATGTTAGTTCTTCATACGTAGCAGGCGGTGGAGTAAATGTATTCCAACTTGAAACACTAAGTGAAGGTGTAGACCAAAACAACGCAACATTAGGTACATCTGGTAGCTTAACTTTAGGCACAGCAAATAATATTCGATTTGAAATTTCATCACCAAACACAGCATCAGGTACATTTAATGTAATTGTTCGTCAAGGTAACGACAAGACAAACAAGAAAGTGGTACTTGAAGCATTCAACGGTGTAAACTTAGATCCAAAATCACCAAACTACATTGCACGTGTAATTGGCGATACTAAATTAAACTACAACCCATCAACACTACAGATGGAATTCAGTGGTTCTTACCCTAACGCATCAAAATACATTCGTGTAGCTGCAGTTAACTCAACAACACCTGACTATTTAGACACAAACGGTCAACCAAAAACAGGATACGCAGCAAAAATACCAGCAGCACAATTAGGTGTATTTGGTGGCGCTACAGGTACTGTTAAAGGAGGTGCTAATTTCTACGATGCAATTAACTCATCAAACACACAAGGTTTAGTTGCAGACAACTACACAAACATGATTAATCTATTGTCAAACAAAGACGAATATAGATTCAACATATTAACTACACCAGGTTTAACTAACGACTTACACACATCAACAATATCTACAATTATCACCAACACACAAAACCGTGGAGACAATTTATATATCGTTGATTTAACTGATTACAATTCAACAGTCAGTGAAGCAGTCGCTCAAGCACAGACACGCGATAATTCATACGCAACTACTTACTGGCCATGGTGTAACATGATCGACCCAGCAACTGGAAAATACGTTTGGGTTCCTGCATCTACATTAATACCAGGTGTATACGCAAACAACGACAAAATTGCTGCTCCTTGGTTCGCACCAGCGGGTATCAACAGAGGTGGTTTAAACAACGTATCTCGCGCTCAATACAAATTGTCTCAAGCACAAAAAGACGAATTGTACTTAAGCAACATCAACCCATTAGCAACAATGCCAAAAGTTGGTGTAGTAATTTATGGACAAAAAACGCTACAAAAAGGTACATCCGCACTAGACAGAGTAAACGTTAGACGTTTATTAATCGAATTGAAAGGATATATCGGTCAATTAGCAGACAACATCGTATTCGAACAAAACACAGAACGTACACGTTCATTGTTCTTGTCCCGTGTTAACCCATACTTAGAAAACATCCAACAAAAACAAGGTTTGTACGCATTCCGTATCGTAATGGATGACACTAATAATGGCCCAGATGTTATCGACAGAAACCAATTAGTAGGACAAATTTACATTCAACCAACTAAAACAGCAGAATTTATTTCACTTGATTTCATTGTATTACCAACTGGAGCAGAATTTCCTGGGTAAAACTTGAAAATGTGAATATTTATAAACAAAATTAAAACTTACAAAACATGCCAATATTAAATTCAAGTGAGATCTTTTACACTGCATTCGAACCTAAGCAGTCAAATCGATTCGTAATGTACATTGACGGTATACCTGCTTATTTAGTAAAAGGGGTATCTGCAATATCATTAGACCAAACACCAGTAGAATTAAACCACATTAACGTTCAACGTTTCGTTAAAGGTAAAACTAAATGGAGCACAATTGACTTAACATTATTCGAATCAATCACTCCATCTGGTGCACAAGCGGTAATGGAATGGATCCGTTTAGGTCACGAGTCAGTAACGGGTAGAGATGGTTACTCTGATTTCTACAAGAAAGACTTGACATTCAATGTACTTGGACCAGTAGGCGATATCGTAAGTGAGTGGGTTGTTAAAGGTGCATTTCCAACCAACGTTAATTTTGGCGACTATAGCTACGATGACGACGGAGTTGCAGTAAACATCAAAATGACAATCCGTCCTGATTACTGTGTATTAAACTTTTAAATATACACCGACATATATCATTCAACCCCACACCAAAAATGTGGGGTTTTTTGTTTTTCCTTGCCTACCTACCACACTCATTGTATATTTATACCATATATTACAATATGAAAAACCACCCTATCAAACAAATCATCCGCGAGGAAATCAAACGCATACTAAGCGAGGACTACCAAGACAAATACAAAATGTCTGGTGGATTAGTTACCAACCTAGAGTTACGTCCACAAAAAGAGATATTGTCCGACATCCGCGCAATCACTGGTATTACCATTGTATCTGAAAAGGAGATATTGCCATACAACGAACAAGACAAACGTAACTTCAAGGCCATATTAACAGTAAAAGTAGACGGATACCCATTCATGAAATCTGGTGGATTCAACCGCGACAAAATGGACGATATAGCAGCACAAATACGTAAAGTAGAAGGTGTTGTTAATTTCAGTATGAATTCTGAGACTGTCGCACCAATTTAATATATGTATATCCGACAAATAAAGTTATAAACAAAATAAAGTATATGAGTGAATTTAAAATCCCTACTGAAACAGTAGAGTTACCGTCCAAAGGACTATTGTACCCTAAAGATTCAGAGTTAGCTAAAGGTGTAGTTGAAGTTAAATACATGACTGCAGCACACGAAGACATCTTAACTAACCAAACGTACATCAAAAACGGTACCGTATTGGACAAGTTAATCAAAGCATTAATTGTTAGTCCAATTAACTACGACGATTTACTAATTGGTGACAAAAACGCAATCATGGTTGCTGCCCGCGTATTAGGTTACGGAAGTGAATATAAATTCACATACGGTGGTGTAGACCAAACAGTTGATTTAGCTGCATTAGACAACAAACCAGTACACGAGGCAATTGAAAAAGCAGACAAAAACGAATTTGAGTACGTGTTACCATACACTAAAAACACAATCACATTCAAACTATTAACACACAAAGACGAACAAGACATCCAGCGCGAACTAGACGGTTTGAAAAAAATCAACAAAGACTCATCACCAGAACTATCCACACGTTGGAAATACATCATCACTTCGGTGGAAGGTAGACGCGAAAAGAAAGACATCCGCGAGTTCGTTGACAACTACTTGATCGCTAAAGATTCACGCGCGTTACGCGAATATATTCGCGAATTACAACCGGATGTTGATTTAACATTCCACGTTGATGGCGCTGACGACAAAGTAAACATTCCGATTGGTATTAGTTTCTTCTGGCCAGATATTTAATATGAAATGGACGTTAGTAACAAAACTAGAAATCAACTAGCATTTTTCGGCCTCACACCCGAATCAGCAGCTGAAACTAAACTAGCAATATATACTCAAATACACGAGATAGTGTTTCATGGTAAAGGCGGATACGATTGGCAGACTATATACAATATGCCAATCTGGCTCCGCCGATTTACTTTCAACCAAATCAACAAATTCTACAGCGACGAAAACGATCGCGCCAATGCTCAAACACAAGGTAACAAAACCACTGTAATTGATAGTGATGGTACCATTAAGGCACCAGAACATTTAAAACAGCATATGGATAAACGTACAAGTTACCAATAAAGTTATATTTATTCCATATTTATAACGAAAATATCCCCATAAATGGCTGACTCAAATAAAGACATACGAGACACAAATGACTTACTACGCGAGCAATTAGAATTACTTAAACAAGTAAAAGACCTTCAGCAAGACTCATACGATGTATCTGCAGCTGCTGTTGATTCAATTAAAGAGGCTTTGGGTATTAATTCACGTCGTTCTACATTTGAATCTGCTACTTTAAAAACTAACAAATCGATCGCCCAAGCTATACTGGACCAAAAAACAGGGCTGCGCGATTTAGAATCTATTGGCCGTCAAATTAACAAAAACCAGGATTTACTAAACAAGGCGAAAATAATTGAGAATGGCCTTACTAATAACTTGGGAGGGACCGATTTAAGTAGACTTTCTACATTCATCGAAATATATCAAGCTCAACAAAACCTTATACATGAGTTAGAAACAGCACATAATTTATCGTTAAGTGAAATTCAAAACAAACAACTAGCAATCAAACTTAATGATGAATTGTTAGACCAGCTCACCCAACAAATGGGTGTCCATGAACTTCAATTAGCATACACTAAACTAAATACATCTGAGCTAGAAAAGCAGCAAGACCTACGCAAAACCGAATTAGGCATCCAGCAACAACTAGAAGAACAGTTAGGGTTAGTTGGTAAAATTGCTAAAACATTTGGTCATTTTAAAGGAATATCTGAAGATGTAAACAAAGCACTAGCCGATACTACCAAGGAAATGCAACGAATGGCTACCGAAGGGGGTAAAGTAATTGGTAAATGGCAATCATTTGGTATGTTTGTGAGTAATTTAGGTAAAAACCTAACCAAACATCTCACGGACCCATTAGTAATATTAACATCATTCGTTAGTGTCTTCAAAGACATAGACTCAGGAGCTGGTAATTTTGCCAAATCCATGAACATAACGTACAGCGACGCATTAAATGTACGTGGAGAAATGGCTGATCTTGCCTCATTGTCCGGTGATGTTGCATTAAATTCTAAAAATTTACAAGAATCGTTAGGTTACATTAACCAACAACTAGGTACCAACGGAAAATTATCCGAGCAAGACCTAATCACATTTACCAAACTGCGTGAACAATCTGGACTAACCAATGAACAGTTGTTCGCTATGCAAAAATACACCATGGCTACTGGTGGTACATTAGAAGACAACGTAGCAACATTCCAGGCAACATCTAAAATATTATCATACCAAAACAAAGTATCCATTAACACCAAACAATTAATGGTGGATATGGGTAATGTTTCAAACCGAACCAAGTTATCCATTGAGGGCGGAGCCGAAGGTTTAGCCAAAGCAGCATTTAATGCTAAATTAATGGGTGGTAATTTGGAACAAGTAGCGGCAATTGCGGACCAATTACTCAATTTTGAGTCATCCATTGAGGCTGAATTATCCGCTGAACTATTAACCGGTAAAGACATTACGCTAGAAAAAGCGAGACAAGCCGCGTTAAACAACGATTTAGCCACAGTTGCATCGGAAATCACGGACCAAATAGGTTCCGCAGCTAAATACAGCGAAATGAACCGAATCCAGCAAGAAGCAATGGCTAAAGCCGTTGGTATGAATGCGGATCAGTTAGCGGATGTATTAGTTGAGCAAGAAGCAATCCGCGCCATAGGTGGTAAGTTAAGCGACGACGAACAACGTGCATTTGAAACAGCTAAGGGAAGATATGGTCTTGAGCAAGCATCCAAAATGCTGAAAGAAGGACAGTTAGACCAATTAGTTGACCAGCAATCAATCCAGGACCGATTTAACCAATCCGTAGAAAAACTCAAAGACATATTTGTGTCATTGGCTGAACCAGTATTGCAAGTAGTTTCACCTATAGTTAATTTAGTAAATCTGCTTGGTTCAATTCCTGGTTTGCTTCAAGGCATAATTGGTGGGTTTACTGCAATAAAATTACTTCAAATAGCTATAGGGGCACAAGAAAAAGTAAACATTGGTCTGCAAGCAACCATGAACTTAATGAAGGGCAAAGAGCTAATTACCCAAATAGGTATAGCTACCGCATGGGCTTTAGCTAACCCATTCCAAGCAGCCCTTGGTATAGGAGCAGCAGCTGTTATAGGATCATCCATATATTCAGCTATGAAAGGAGCAACTCCCGTAGGTGATTTTAATTACTCAAACAAAACAGGTGAAACAACTATATCTACTAAAGAGGGGGGTCTATACTCCATATCAGACAATGATGAAATAGCAGTAGCACCTCGAATCAATACCAGATTGTCATCCCCACCTTCCCCCCAACCTACACAAGATAATTCAGCATTAATAGCTGAACTGCGGGCAATGCGTAGTATATTTGAAAAAAACCAAAACCGACCGATTTATACTGAGGTTAAAGTTGATGGTGAAAAAATTGCAACTGCAACAAATGATAACAACCGTAAGAACAGTTACGCAATATCATAAAACTGGTTATTCAATTCAGTAATTAGCAATATTTATAAACAAAACTAAATTACCATGGGAATTAAAAACATGCTTCAAACACAAGGCTCTCCATTCGCTGCCGAAAAAAACGGAGGGACTATTTTACCAAACCCACTTGAATTCGTAAATTCAACGAACACAACATACCCATTAACACCTGGTTCATTGCATTACAATGCAACAACAAAAACACCAAGTTATTCAGTGGACGGTTCAAACCAAGCAGCAGTAAACGCGGATTTCATTAAGTACAATGATGGTGTAGCAAATCAATTACCAACACCTACGGCATTTGACTTAGAGGATTCAGTTACAGCTGACCCAACCAACAAACCAAAATACAAAACAAACAACGGTTCATATGCCAATACTTATTTAAAGGTATTAGGTAAAGCTGCATCATTTCCAATTAAAGACTAATTCTTAGTGGGTATATTAACGTCATATATTGAAAATGGGACTAAACTCAAATCACTTAAATTTGGTGACGACAAGTTTACCTCCCAGCCTTTCATTCAAACACCAATACCTAGCGACTCAACAGTAGTAACTAAACCTGCTACTCCACTCGCTGCGTACGCTGATGGTGTTGTGCGTGGAGCATTGATATCCGTGCAGCGATCAGCGCGTGACGTTGAACGTTTAACGAAATATATGGCTACACCAAGTGGTGTGCAATTCGCGCTAAAGCAAAACCTACTATCTCGCGTTGCGGTTGGTACCGAAACTAGTGGATTCTTCAACGAAGGTATATATACACCATTATCAACACTAGCACAAGCTGGTGTTGGTATTTTGGGTATACATTTAAACAAACAAGGACTTGACCCAACTGGACTAACCAAACTATCGTTAAAAAAATACGGTAGTACGGTATACAATGCCAATTTAATGGATCCAAATACATTCACTGACAATAGGTTAGTTAATTTGCATTTTGAATCAATTGAAGAACCGTCGGAATATGACACTAACCTTTATACCTACAAAGGTGGCCCTGGATCCATATTAGGTATTGGTAGTACCAAAATTAAATATGCTACAGAGGGAGACGGAATGGTACCATTACGAGTAATGGGGTCAAACGGTTTAAACCCAAAAACATATTTGGTACCTGGTGGAAAAGACAAATTATTTTCACCATCAATAGACGACGATACATTTAAACAATCGTTGCGTGATAAATTTACACCAATACTAGGTGCGTCCGTTAAATACGATTTATACAACAAAACCACAATATTATCCACATTATCCAAATCTAAATCTAACCTTGACTGGTTAGTAAATGGTGAACCTACGTATAGTGTATATGAATCTGGTTCATTAACACCTAAACCAAATATATCTAGTTATTTAGTACCTGATAAAACTGGTAAAACAGGGGTTGGTTTATCGTATGCTTATAATTTAACTCAACGTATTGATTTAACCACAGGTTCATATTATTCATCAATTAATGATAAATTAATAAATGCTGGTGCCGGTAGACAAATTGTAGATAAATTAAATTTTGATCAATATAACCCCCTCGACATATCACCGAAAATAGAGGGATATACTGAATATTCATCTGCCATTACTATAAATGTAGACAAAGCATCTAGTGATGCATCTGCAGAAAACAAATACCTTTCACTAAACGCACAGACTGGTTCATATTTAGCCAATATAGACAAAAATGTAGGTTACTACCCAGGCCCTGACGGTAAAATGGTATTTGGTCCCGTTAACCTTAAAGGAGAAGCCAAGGGAATTGGTCCTGACTTTAGGAAAGTAGACAGAATTGTACGTGGATTTATTGACTATAGCGGATCATACGATTACATTACAAAAAAATCCGAGGATATAATTAAAGATGGTGATTACTATAAAGATGACAATAGATTAGTAGATCAAGTATATTATACTTCAGGAAATAAACGTAAATCCCGTGACTTCGGAACAGGTGATGACCTCATCACGTTCCGTATAGACATCATTGACCCAACACACCCAAACAACAACCCAGAACCACTTACATTCAGAGCATATATCGACAACCTGTCAGACAATTACAGTCCGGACTGGAATTCACAAACATATATGGGACGTGGTGAAAAATTCCACAAATACAATTCATTCGACCGTAAAATATCACTTGGATTTACTGTGGTAGCTGAAGGTGTACACCATAGAGACAAAATGTACAGTCATTTAAACCAATTAGCATCATCATTAGCACCAACTTATACAGCACAAGGATATATGGCTGGTAATATCCACAAATTAACTGTGGGTAACTATATTAACGCTCAGTACGGTATAATTAACGGAATGACATATGAAATAATGGAAGAGTCACCGTGGGATATAGAATCAGGTAAACAATTACCAATGTATATTAAAGTAACTGGATTCCAGTTCACACCAATACATAACTTCAGACCTGAGTACAAATATGTTGCTCCTTTATTTCCGTTAATTAAAGAAGAGAAAAATTCACCTAAATTCGTCAATCAACACAATCAAGCATAAACCCACCCACATAATACTAAAAAAGCTTGGCCTAGCCAGGCTTTCTTTGTATATTCCATATTTATACATAAACCACTCATGGCTCGCTATACATCAATACCCGTTATCACTACACAAGACAACCCAAAACGTAGATTCATCAACGTTAAATATCCCGATATTCCACGCGACTTTTCGGACACATACGTATACACAACACAAGGTGACCGCTACGACATATTAGCCCAAACATACTATGGTAATTCAAGCCTGTGGTGGGTAATATCCAGAGCCAACCCATCCCAACCATCTGATTCAATCTACCCGGGTATTGGGGCACAAATCAGAATACCATCAGCATCACGCATCCCAACCATTTTAGGTACATTTGAAAATTTAAACAGAATATAAAGTTATGCCAAACATCATAGGAGAACCAATCCCTGACTACGTTGCAAAACAGATAAACCACCGTCAGCGAATCCATGGTTCGGGTCAAGACGGTACTGTACGAACAGCAGAACAAATCGCATACCTTAACTCAAAAACAGCGTGGGTGAAATTGGCATCTGGTGTGTCATTAAACGATGCGCGTGTTACTGAAGAAAAACTACGTGGTGGTACAGACCAAATGCCCGGGAGTACATTAGCAACACGATACGTGTTATTTAATGGTACATCCCACATTGAAAATGGCTACTTAACCCAGCGTGGTACAGACCCACAAAAAGACAACGTTACCGACTACTATACCGGAACATACAACGTAAACGCATTCACTGAAAACTCAGAATTTGGTTTAGTGCCTATGCCGGGTATCGAAAGCGCTGAAATCAAATGCATGAACCGTGGTTCAATCAAACGTGCCACAGTTAAAATCAAATGCTATTCACCCGAACAATTCCACATATTAGACTTGCTATACATGCGTATAGGTTATACCATGTTATTGGAATGGGGTAACAGTTTATACTGGAGTAATAGTCAAGACAACTTGCAAGAAATGGGATACACGCTAGTTGAGGACCCGGATGGTTTCTTTAGCGATAGTGTAAAGACATACTACGACATGATACCCCGAATTAAAAAATACCGTGCAGACAAATCTGGTAACTACGATGCATTGGTAGCCCGTGTAGTAAATTTCAGTTGGCAATTTGCCCAAGACGGTTCATATGACATCACACTAGAGTTACTTAGTATGGGTGATGTAATTGAGTCACTCAAAACAAACATATCACCAAACCCAGACATTTTAAAGTTAATTGATACCACATACAATTCTACCACTGAAACTGGCACTGCTGACTCTGCATCTGACTTAATAGTTTCACCAACATCCAATGTTATCTCGTCGTATTTATACTACCAGTCATTGTTGAATAGTGACCGTACTAATTATTCTACTGAAAAAATAACCATTTCAGTAAAGGACACACCCACTCAAATGGGTCATTTCATTAAACCAGTGGAGGGAGATGTACCTGTACCGCAAAGTATAGAGACTTTAGGCCCGTATAATTCAGATTCAGCCGCTAGACAGGCAATAAAAACCCTATACCCTGAATCCACTGAATTTATTCGAAGCAGCAATATATTCCAAATAATTCAAACCATCCCCGTTAACCAATATTGGATAATGGAGAGTGGGGGTGAGTACTTGGTCAAATATCAACCTAAACCAACTGCATTTAATAATACCGACCAAGAAATAAAGGACGTCGCATTCATCGAATACAGCAATGCTGCTAAAGATGACTACCTATTGGGATACTACATGCGTTTTGGACATTTACTAGATTTCCTTAGGGAATACGTTATCCCAAATATACACAATGGAAACCAACCCATAGCCAAAATGCTAACCATAGACAGCAACACATATTCCAGTTTAATGTACCATTTCCCATTCCAGGTATCGTTAGACCCACAAGTATGTATTGTGAATAACCACGATGAACCAGTAGGATCCAAACACTATTTCCACCAATTAAAACACTGGATAAACCCAGACAAGAAAGGATCTGCGTACATGATGAACATATATATTCATCACCAAACAATCGATTCTTGTTTAAAAAACAATTTAGACGAGAAGGGCAATTTATCGCTATTTAACTTCTTGGACAGTATGTGTAAGGAATTAAACAAAGCGTTGGGCGGTATAAACACTCTGGAACCAATAATCGACGAAGAAGAAAACACTATTCGCATAATTGACCAAAGCTACTACGAACCAAAACCACGTAAATACGAGTTAGAGTTGTATGGTTACAACCACGATTTTAAATCTTCAAACTTCGTACGCAATTTCAATTTAAAAACCGAAATTACCCCTGACTTCGCAAACATGGCCGCAATTAGTTCCACTGCTGGTGGATATGTTAAGGGCGTAGAAAACACCATGTTCTCGAAATGGAACAAAGGACTCAACGATCGTCTCCAACCAGAAATATCTGCACCAATAAGCACTGGATTCAGCAATAGCCGAGACGAAGTAAAGGAGACATACTTGAAAAAATTCTGGTGGGGTCACAAATCATCATTCGGTTTAAAAAACACAGACAAACCAGAATTAGACCCACAAATCATCGAGAACAACATATCCATAGTATCCGAATTCTACAAATCAATCCAGGCCGAAATACAATTAAACGTAGACGAAAAATATGCATCCCCAACAAACGGGTTTGTCCCAATTAACTTGGGTGTAACCATGGACGGAATTGGCGGTATTAAAATATACAACGAACTAAGCGTAGCATCTCGATTTTTACCACCACGATACCCTGAAAATTTACACTTTATAATTAGAGGTGTACACCACAAGTTATCCAATAGCGACTGGGAAACATCAGTGGAAACAACATCCATAGCCAATAGCGACAACAACGGTTCCCACTATATGCAGTACGACAAGTTACTTGCGGCGGTGAAGAAAATACTTGGCGAAACTAATGAACAGGTTACAAATACTTCAATGCGTATAAACACCCAAATCAAAAACAATACACCATTTATATCTAAAGTAAAACAAATAGCATCTAATCTTTCCATCAAACCTGAATACCTCATGGCTATTATGGAAATCGAATCAGCAGGTACATTTTCACCATCAATCCGAAATTCCTTAGGGTATGTAGGTCTTATCCAATTTGGCAAACCTGCAGCCCAAGATTTAGGTACAACTCGAGATAAATTAGCGTCCATGAGCGATTTAGAACAACTAGACTATGTAGAGCGTTATTTTAAAAAATCCAAACTCCCAAAAAACGCATCTGCATCCACCATATATACTGCAGTGTTTATGCCTAAATTCATTAATGAATCTGAATCATTCCACTTCCCACCTTATGCTTGGGTACAAAACCCAGCACTGCGTGACCCTACAAAACCGGGCATGCCTATCACCAAATCATATTTAGGTAAATTAGTTGAAAAAAGAGCAGTAAACTACAAAAACATATAAACATGTACCTACCACAATCACAATACAAAGCAAACCTATTCACCAACGGTGGCGAATTTAAAATCGCTACCACCGGTGAAATATATTCAGGTTACTATTTCGAAACATACAAAAACGAAAGATATACCGGTAAATCACCACAAGACGGTACACCACAATTTTTGCTACCACTAGTTGAACAAACCAATTTACCCAACAATTCAGTAACACCTGAACGTGTTGAAATATCCATTTCACCAAACATGGAATATTCACACACAGCTAAACCACGTTTAATCCCACAACCAAACCCAACTCAACCCACACCGGATGACTATGTAAACGGTTTATTCACACGTTACTTCTGCAAGAAAAACAACGAACTAAAGTACATGGAAATCGACCAACCCACATACACCAAACTACAAGCAAAAGATGCATCTGTGGCTTGGGACTTATATACACCAACATCAATCCAGTGGTATATTGCGGGTGAAATTGAGAAAGTGTACAATGTAAACAAGTCAATTGTGAATTTGGTGGAAGTGGAGGAAAAGTGGTATGGTTTCTCGCAATACTTTAAACAAGACTACGCAAAATACTTTGCTGTTTAGTATTTTATTCGTATCTTCAACCCATGTTTTGGCTAATTGAGGATACAGATAAAATCGACATTTTATGTCGCATACGTCATAAAAACGTATACGTGGACATACTCCCTATATCCCACACTCACCACGCACAAGAAAACGAGATATGTGCAATATACCTCAAACCCACACAAAACGACAAAGGATATATACTCCCGGTAAACCACAACGACACAATCAATTTACCAATTGAACTGATTCAAGAAGTACTGGACAGCATCGAAACAATACACGTACACGACAAAAAGGAATTCCTCCACTACTTCACACACAAAAGCATTGCTTGTCCTGTACCTGGAATACACGTTAAACTACCCACACATACATCAACACACGAATATTTTTACCGTTTATATCCAGACCGAGCAGACGTTAATGCAATAATACCAATTGTAAAACATTACGAATGGTTTGAGCAACGCTTTAGCGTGTTACCCGAAACTAACACTACGCATTTCTACAATAAAGCTTGTATTGCATACAACATGCTAGAACGCAGTGGAATATCAGTTAATACAGGCGAGTATAAGCGATGCTTCGGAAAAGACGATACACAACGCGTCTACACACACTACAATTTAAATACTACAACCACTAGACCGTCAAATACGTTTGGTGGTATTAACTTTAATACATTAAGTAAAGACAATGGCGAACGAGAATGCTTTATACCGAACAACGATACTTTCATTGAGCTGGATGTTAGTGCTTACCATCCTATTCTTCTTGCACATTTGGTGGATCATGACTTTGGTGGGCAAGATGTGCATTTATATTTTGCGGACCTATATAAGGTGGATTACCACAAAGCAAAGGAGATCACTTTTCAGCAACTTTACGGAGGAATTTGGAAACAGTACGAAAATTTAGTATATTTCAGTAAAGTAAAAAAATATACAGACACATTATGGCACCAATTCACCACTAACGGCTACATTGAATGTCCATTATCGCAGTATAAATTTGAGCGTGATAAGTTGAGCGACATGAACCCACAAAAGCTACTCAACTACGTGTTGCAAAACTACGAGACCGCAACTAACGTTAAACTAATGTGGAAAATATTTAAACTGTTGCGTGGTAAAAACACAAAACTTGTATTGTCCGTATACGACAGTTTCCTATTTGACGTTGACGAATCCGAAACAGAAACCATGTCGCAAATACTGGACGTATTTAAACAATGTAAACTAAATGTGAAAGCCAAAGCGGGTGACACGTATAATTTCAAATAAAATCAGTTATGTATCCAACCTTAGAAGAAGCTCCGTATACGTATAATACGAGTCATGGCTATGACTATGACCTATTTATGAATACAGACTTAAACATGAACAATCGTTTACTATGTACTTTCACCACACTCGGTGACCTAGACAACCTAATTGGTGGTCTTTCAAACAAGTACAGCATACTATACAACAAAATGTTCGTTTTGCACATTAAAAGCAACAACGAATA
>Ga0247723_1000593_pt1 | contig 24148 bp, 31 predicted proteins | sample MSEWelMarce5H_FC_FD_189079 | JGI IMG/M metagenome (GOLD analysis project Ga0247723, IMG submission 189079) | Subsurface sediment microbial communities from gas well in West Virginia, United States - MSEEL Well Study Marcellus 5H_FC | ecosystem: Environmental > Terrestrial > Deep subsurface >... | reverse complement strand
GCTGGCTCATGGAACACATATTGGTCACTCAGGCGCAGAGGTTTGGTGAACTCGGGCAGCATATTGACTGAAATTGGAAAAAAAGCATTAAGAGATAACACATGACAGACATCAATGAAACATTGGCGCAGCGCCAAGAAACGCATGGAGATTTTCAAGGCCATGCTGACATCTCGCAAAGATTAAAAGCTATCTTGCGAGCTTACGAAGCAGAGCGTGGCTGTGATTTAGATCAAGATCAACGTGAGGCTTTAGAAATGATTTGCCACAAAATTGCTCGCATCTTGAACGGCAATCCTGATCTGCATGATCATTGGCACGACATTGCTGGATATGCAACTTTGGTGGCTAACAGACTCAAATGAACTCCGTCATTCGTCCTCGCATCATCCACGCCATCATGGATGAACCATTCACGGCTGTGGAACTGGCTGGAATTGTCCACTGCCATGTCCGTACATCTAGGATGATTGTTGCCAAGCTCTACCGCGAAGGCAAGGTTTTCATTCAAGAGTGGCGCAGGGTTGAGTACAACTCAATCCCTGCTGCTGCTTACCGTTACGGCATTGGCGTGGACGCGAAGAAGCCAAGGCCAATGACTCAGGCAGAGCGTGGACGTAAGTTGCGAGAGACAGAGGACGTTGAGCGTAAAGCCTTCAGGCTTGCGCGTCAGCGTCAGCTAAGAAGGAAAGTCAAACGCGACCCGTTGGTGGCTGCGTTTTTTGGGTCAGCGTCCAAGTAAACCGTACTTAGCCATCTCATCATCAATCTGTTGTTGAGTGATGACGGGCTGTTCTTGAGCCAGTAAGTCTGGCGCAGCAACACCCATTGCCGCAGCGGTTGCAGCAGTCCTACGGAACGGGTCAAAGGCTGCGAACTGTGATCGTAAATTTTCTGGTGGAACAATATAACTAATGCTCCCTTTCCCTTCAACTTCATTGAAATATGGGATGCTTGTATATCCTTGTTCTTCAAACAACTTTTTGCGCAATTCCTTATTCATGTCTTGATAAGTCATCTTTGCGTTAGTAGAGTTGTATTCACCTGATTGACGTAAAAATGCGTTTAAATCATCTTCTCCCCAAGGCATACCATTTTGATTCATCAAAGGCCTATCACCAAGTATTTGAACAGGATATGTTGAGCCTTTTGGCGTGTCTATTGTTCCAGATGTATTTCTGAATCTATCAAGCGCGGCTTCTTTAGTGCCAACGTGAGTTCCTACGGCATCAAATGGTGCAACTGCATATTGACCAGAATCTAAAACATTGAAGTCACCACCAGTTCGAGAAAAGTGGATTGCATCTTTGCCTCCCATTGCAGCAGCACGTTCAGCAGCAGTATTGTTAGACAATAAACCAAGTCCACCTTGCTCAACTGGCAATGCAGCTCGTTGCTGCGCAAGACGTAGTGCTTCTTCTTGTGGGTAGGTGAATGAAGGCTTTTCAACAGTTACAGGGATTGAGCCTTTTGGCTTTCCTGTATCAATACTGAAGTCCATGCGACCACTAGGAAACTCATCATCAAGATTAAGCAATGATGGCTTGACGCGAACAGGGACAGCAACATCACCATATCCAGTGTCTGTTGCTTTCTGAGTTGTCAGGTAAACGCTAGGCTCTCCAGCAGATTTCAATCTGCCTGTTTTTGCGATTTGTTCGGCAGCAGACTTATTTGTGTGGTGGAAAAGCGTAACAGTACCATCAGAATTTAATGGCAAACCAGTAATCTCATCAATCTTTGGTGTGAGTAGCCCAACAACATCATCAACTGGTTTGACACTCATTCCAACAGGAAGATTCTTGGGAAGCATTTTTGCTCCACGCGCAGCAGGACCAACCATTGGCGCAACCGTCATCATTGCATCAGCAGTTTCAGGCTTGAGCAATGGCACATTGGCACGACCTATGTTTGTCAATGGTTCACCGTAGGCCATACGCTCAATTGTCTGTGGTACGCCAGTAGTTCCAAGCAAACCAGCAAAGCCCTGCATCTGCTGAGTGCGTTCAGGTGACTGCATCCACTTGTATGCGTCACTCAGTAGGCCACCAAGATAGTTTCGTGGCGTTGCTTGGATATTGTCTGCCATGATTTATTGTCCGTTTTGTGGAAATGCCAAGTTGCTGCCAATCTGTCCACCAGTGTAGCCACCGTAACCAGCAGCCGCAGCGCGTGATGCGTTCAGCTTGCGCATTGTCTCGTTCAAGTCAAGCAGCTTTTGCTGTTCGCGTGAAAGCAGGATGCGACCAATTTCGTTGCGCACTGGCTCTGGTGTTTGCACCTTGCTCATCAAGGATGAACCAGCAGAAACCATTGCTGGAACATTACCAGTACCAGCAGCTTGAACGCCTTGCATCAATGGTGCGACATCCAAATCAGCAGCACCAGCCAAACGAGCAGCAGTCTGAGAGCCGCGACCAGCAGACTCCATGCCCTTCAATCGAGCTTCACGCGCAACATCAGCAGCAAACTTGCGGTAGTCATTGCCAAAAACTTCGCGCAAACGGTCTTTCGTTGCGTCCTCTTTCCACATCTTGAGCAATGATGTTTGACCAGCCTCTGTGCCTGTCTTTTGACGTAAGGCTTGCAAAGCGCCAATGCGATAAGCATCCATCTCTGATGGTGTGAATCCTTTGGTCAATTGCTTGATGTCCATGATGTCACCAGTCAAAGCCTTGCGACCAGCTTCGGCAGCATCCATCATCTGAGAAGGACCAGCCCAAGTCTTCATGGCTTGCGTGTAAGCAGACTGACCACCAACCTTTGGTGATTTATCTTCAAGCAACTTGACAAGGCTTGTACGCACATCATCGTATGCGTTTGCTTGCTGACCGCTGCCAGCGCGTTTCAGCGTTTGAGCTGAGTCGTACAAGGATTGCTTCAAGGTGTCAAGCACGTTCATTGGAACTTGCTCACCAACCTTCAGTTTGGACAAGTCCAGAGTCTGGCCTGTCTTTGTTTCAAACAGCAGCTCAGCAGCGCCTTGAGCGCGTTTAGAACGGTTCAGCACGTCCATCAGTTGGTTGTCAACCGTGATGACAGCCTTGTCGATCACGTCATAGAAAGGACGCGAAGCAGTTTGACGTTGCAAGTTAAATTGCTCAAGGCTTCCAAGGAAGTCTGCACCCTGCGTTCCGAGTGCAGTATCAGCAGCCCCCATCAAGCGACCAGCACGACCTGATTGACGCTCACGGATTGCGCGTTCCAATGCCTGCTTAGTCTCACCAGAAAGCGTTGCAACAGTGTCTAACAACTGACGTGTGTTAGCACCACCAACGTCAGCAATACGGGCTTCAGCGCCGAGCTTGCCCATACGAGCCTGAGAGATACCCAACGCGCTAGACAGCAAGTCTGGTGGCGTATCACGCAGCAAGGCTTCAGCAACCTTCTGTTCAGCGTAGCGTCCAGCAGCCTTGTCAGAGACACGACCAATAACTTGGCGACCACCAGCACCAAGCACAGCCATCACGGGTTGTGTTGCTGCACCGAGTCCAGCGCCAACAGCGCCTGACTTCAATACGTCTTTTGTGATGTCGCCAATGGATTCAGCCTCGGTTGAACCAAGGCCACCAATAAGGCCATAGCCAAGGCCAGAAGCGCCAGCCTGAACAGCGCGTTGGCCTAATCCCATAACCTGACCAGCAGCAGGAGTACCAGCCAAATACTGACCAGCCTTGGCGATCATTGGTGCAACGTAAGGAGCTGCCGCAGTGCCAGCAGCCTGAACACCTCGGCTCACGCCCTGTGTTGCCATCATTGGCAAAGAGGCTGCGGCTTGTAACCCAGCAGAAGTCCAAGGGCTTTCCTTGCCATAAGACTCAGCAGCACCACGAGCAACATCACGATACTTTGCGTATTGCTCTGCTAATGGTTTGCCTGTTCTCATTGCGCCAATTGGAGCAAGTACAGCGCCAGCCAGCTCATCCATGAAGCCGAATGTTGGACCTTGCATTGCGCTGATTAACGCACGTTGTGACTCAGGCAGCTTTGCGCCAGCCTCGTATGCTGGTGACTTTCGTTCCGCTAAGAACTTCAAGATTTCGTTTGGCTGATATTGATTCTTTAGCGCCTCATTGACTTGAGCGCCAACATCAGGCATCTGGGACAAGAACTGGACGATCTCATCGTCACCGTAGCCAGCCTTACGAGCCTCAGAGATTTTGCTTTGTAGACCGTCCATGATCTAGTCCTTATTGTTGTGGTTGTACGCCGAAGATTGAGCCTAATGGCTTGCGTTGTTGACCACCACCGCCTCCAGCAATAGAGCCTGAACCTTTCATTACTGAAGGGATAGTCGCAGGAGCGCCAAGAGCTTTAGTCGGGTCAAGGTTGTACTTAGAAGCAAAGTCAACATATTCATTGCGCTTAGTGTTGTAAGTCTGACCAGCAGCAGCGTACAACTCGTTTGCAAGGTTTTGGAAGTCTTGACGTTGTGTTGGCGTGAGCTTTGTTCCTTGAGTCCAATTCGTCACATAGTTCTGCAATCTATCCATCTTTCCAGTTGCAGCCATAGCAATGCCGAGTTCAGATTCACGCACCACCGAGCCAGGGTCCAGCAGCTTCATAATCTTGGTGGCAGCAGCAACATCACCAATTGGATTCTCTTGCGCCAATGAAGATTTGACTTGCTTAAACGCAGACTGCATATCAGAATAGTCTTTGTAGATTGGCTCATTAGAAAACATCTTTTTCAAGTTGACTTCGTTTTCAAAACCCTTTTGACCTTCACCCATGTTTACGGTTACAGCGCCAGCCCTACGGATTGCCATGATGTTTTCAAAAGTAACTGGCTTGCCAGAAGCCTTCAACAAACGCACTTCAGTTGGAGTTGCTTCAGAAGAAACAACAGAAGTCACTTGACCAGTACGAGCGTTCCGTTGATAAGTTGCATCTGTTGGAAGACCCATTGCAGTTGCTTGCTCAGGAGTCAAGATGTTGAAACTTTCACGCTTGAGTTCTTCTTCAAGAATCTTAGGCAGCGCAGTCTTTGGAGAAATTGCAGCAATTGCTCTCATTTGTGGTGACAAGTTTTGCAAGATTCCACCGCCAACCGTAGGTTGAGAAACAGGCATAGACACTGGTGCAGCACCACTACCACCAAGATCAGTTCCGCTAACAGGCTCAGTTGGAATAGCTGGCATTGGTGCTGCTGCTGGTGCAGCTTGTCCACCGCCAAGAATATATTGCTGCAATTGACGTTCGCGTTGAATCTCATCCAATTTTTGGCGTGTCATCAAGTTAGCAACAGCACCCTGCTGTGCTTGGTTGTAGCCTTGCTGACCAGCCATCAATGCACCGCCAAGAGCTTGACCAAGCGAAGTTGGACGTGCGCTAGGACCACCAGCTTGCAACAAGGCAGCGGCTGCTTGCAGCATACCCTGCTGCTGGATTGCTTGTGTCTGTGCTGGCGTTAGATATTCCTCAAGGCCAGTACCGCCTTGACCAAAGAGTAAACCGCCGAAGTCTTGCATTGTTGCCATCATTTACCCCTTACATGAATCCAAGCAGACCGCCAGCCAAAGCGCCATAGCCAGCGTACTCAGGACTAATCATCTTGCCAATCGTAGCGCCACCCAATGCGCCGCCAAGTGCAGTTGCACCAGCATTGCGATAAATTGGTGTTGTCTGTGTGCCGCCAAGGTTTGCTGGCTGCAAGCTCAAAGCGCCTTGAGCAATGTTCAAACGCTCCAAGCCAAGGTTGCGTGTAGCGTCCAGCTTTTGCTGTTCGTATGCTTGACGTGCTTGCTCTTGAGCCAACGCAACGGCTTGAGCGTTGCCAAAGCCTTGGCTGCGCAAGTTAGCCAATGTGCTTGCTTGTGTGCGGTCATAGGCTTCGTTTGTCAATGCCTGTGCAACACCTTGACGCGAACCACCAAAGGCTTTTGCTTGAGTAGCTGTGTTCAGATCGCGCATCTGTTGCATCTGACGTTGACGCTCCAAATCAGCCATAGAAGCATCAATCACTTCTTGCTGATACGGATTCATGTACTTCTGAACCATGTTCGTGCTGTACTCAGGGAAGGCAGCAAACTGACGTGTGCCAAGGCCAGCAGCAGTCTGACGCGCTTCCTCAAGGTTGCGCAAGTACGCCTCTTTCATCTGCGGGTCAATTGATGTGCTTGACGTGGCTGATGTTGGTTGATTGCCGCCAAGGACTTTGCTTGCCAAAGCGCCAGCGCCAAGAGCCGTACCCCAACCCATGCTGCCTAAACTGCCAAGACCTAAACCGCCAGCTCCAGCAGCAGCTTTAGCCGCAGTAGAACCAGCAAGTCCAGCACTACCGCCAACACCTAATGCGCCAGCTCCACCAAAGCCTTCAGCAGCAGTTGCTGCGTCTAATGCTCCAGCGCCTAAAGCAGCTTCACCCATCAAATATGGAGCGCCGTAATAAGCGCCAGCAGCAAGCATTGCAGCTTTGCCAACATCAGACTCTGCAACATCCTTGACGGTATCAATTGCGCCTTGACCGATATTGCCAATGCCTTCAACCACGTTACTTACTGCACCACCCATATCATTCCCCTTTTCACGCCCTTGAAGCGTAGATGTAAGCCCTTGAGCCATCAATCAAATTTATTTGACATTTCTCAGACCAGCCAAAGCACTTGGCAAATCTCTTGAGCTTGATGTCATCTTCACGAATTAGCGCCAGCACAGCAACGCCAACCAAATCCGCAATGCTAGAAAAGTCCCTATCGCAGCATCTTTTCACCCTTGCCGACCACTTACGGATGTCAATGTGAAACCATAAATGACCATCAAAGAACTCAAGATACATCGTGTAATCCTTACGGATGCACACTGGTACTTTTCCCGCCTTCAACTCTTGCATGAATTTTAGTCTCTTGGCGACTCAATAGCGCATCACCGTTGTCCAGCAGCAATTGCATCAACACGGGTTACGCCAATGCGCCAATCACCCAAAACATTTCCTGTGTAGCGAATCTTGGCCTGACGTGCTGAGAAGCGCACATCGGTTGGTTGAGAGGCTGAATACGGGCCGTGAGTCGTTTCTGTCGCCATCGGGTACATCCGAGTCTTAAACGACACAACGACCTCGCCAAGCGTTTGCTCGTCAGGGATAACTCTACGCACAGACATGATGTTGTCGCCGTTGCCAATCTCGTAAGGACCAGACTCAGCAAAAGGCGTACCGCCCTCGTAGTCATAACCGACTTCGTGTTCGTAGACATAGCCATCAGCAGAAACCATCAATGGGTTTGAGAACACGCCTCGATCACTGCCAGCAGTCCGACCCATTGAGCCAATTGCCCAATGACCTTCACGATAGTTGTAAGTCACATAAGAGTCGTTTTCGTTTGACTGACTTGAGGGGTAGAACCAAGTGATTTCACCGTACTTGCTGTTGTGAACAGCGTAAATCTTGCTTGCCTGTGTGTAGTTGATATTCTGGAAGATGTAGTCGCCAACATCTGATGGCAAAGGCTTGACGTAACCGTCATATATCCAGAATCCTGAACGAGACATCCAGATTGCAGCCGTGTCAATTGCAGCAACAGACTGCGCAGAAATAACACCGCAGCCTGAACCAACGCGATCAAAAGAATAGACGTATGTCCCGCCAATGTAAGTACCAGCATGAACGTCAACGTCAGTAAACAGCAAGTTAATACCGCGAACGCGCTTACCGCACTTCAATGAACCAACACTAGCCAACTCAAAGTCGCCAGCCTGATTTGTTGTCGAAGGAGTCCAATCTGTGTTGTCTTCTTGATCACACCAAGAGACTTTGCGTGGGTTGCCTGACGCGCCAAGTGCAAAGACAAAGCGTTCAGCAGTCACCATCACGGCAGCGCATGATGTTGGAGCGCCTGACACGGCAACAGCCTTTGTTGGTGTCCCAAAACCTAATTGCCATTCAAGGATTTGACCATCAGAAGATGAACAAGAAACTAGATATTCGCCCCATGCGTCCATTGTCCAAGTTGTTGCAGCAACGTATGAACCTAAGTCTGGACGAGCAACGCCATAAGCATACGAGCCGTAAGTGCCATAACCATAGCCAAGTTTGACAACGGCATCAGCAGAGCCTGTTGTAAACGTGGTGGGGGTGATGTCCTTCAAAGAACCAGCCTCATTCATGGCGTACAGCTTGCTGTTTGTACCAGCAGCAATCCAACGCTCATTGGAGTTGTCACGCCAAGTTAGTAAGCCACGACATTTGCCTGTCATCTGTGAGTTTGAACGCTTACGCCACCCACCCAAAGGCCGCAAAGTTCCTTCAAACCAACGAATCAGATTGGAGTCAAACCAACGTCCAGCAGATTGGTATTCAGTGCCGTTGCGGTAGATACCAGCAGGGATTTTGAGTGGTACGAGTGCCATAGTTCAATTATGAAGTAAGGTTAGACACGAAGGTCAATGTGGCAACCACAGATGCTGTTGTTGGCCTTGTTGGTGATGTGCCAGCAGGGTAGGCTTGAATTGTTACAGCAGTGTTTGGCGTTGACCACCAAATCTCAACAAAGTCATTTGCATTGAGTGTGACAAAGTAGTTCCAGCCAGCAATGATGTGACCATCTATTCCGCCGTGTTTACTTGGAATTCCAACAAATCCTGTTGAACCATCAATATCTACGCCAGCACCAGACGAATCTTTACGCAGCCAAATACTTGCATCATACTCTTGTGTGTCTGTATTTTGAAACTGTGCGCTGAATTGAAGGTTGTAGATGCCAGCTTGTACAACTGTTAGCCTTGACGCTTTTCCACCACTTGTTACAACAGACACGCCATTTGCAAAGTCTGTTGTGTTGAACGTCATCACGGTTGCAGTGTTTGCCGTGGCTGTCTGGTCTGTCGTGTCCTGAAATGCCCCGTAAGGCATATTCAGGAATCGTCCACCGCGAGTGCCAAACAGGTCAGAAAGAACAGAAAACAGACGTAAAAAGAACGTCCTCAACACGCCATTGGTCTGCGCAACAGTTAGACGGTCATACCTGTCTTGCGGGTTAGGCAAGTCAGATAATGCTGGCGCGTCTAGCTTTTGCGTTGTGTTTGACATAGCCCATATTTTCCCCCAAATTAGCCCTGCAAAACCGCCAGTGCTTCATTGGTGTGTTTGATGCGGGCATCCAAACCTATCGTCCCGCCGTTGATTTTCTTCGTCAAGGCAATCCAATCTGCGGCTTCAGCCAAGACGTTGCAGTTGTGCGTTGACCAGAACCAGCCAGCAGTCAGGGCTGCATACTTTGGAGTACCCACCAAGTCAGGGTCAGCAACAAAATCAATTGCCAATGCTTTACCAGCGTGGAAATAATTAGCATGACCAGTAAGCTGAATACACCCACGACCGCGAAAACGGTAACCATCCCCAGATGACTCATCACGGTTACCCATGCGAGAAGCATAGACCATGTTTGCAATTTTCTTTGGGTTTTTCTCGTATCCATTGGCAACCTCTTGCGTTGGGAAGCGTTTAGGCCACAGCTTCATCAAGGTTGCTGCACGATAGTTAAGGTTTTCCTCAAGCACTTTGAAGTTGCCGCACTCATGTCCACACTGCCCAATGAAAGCAGCCTGTTGGCGTGGCGTATTGATTCCAAAACGCTCAAATGTCTCATTGAGCGCATCAACCCATTCAGCACTAATGTGGAGCTTGGCTAATTGTTCAGCGTTGACCATTGATCGTGTCCCTTACTTGGTTGTAGGCCGCGATACAGGCGTTGAGTCTGTTGATGGCTTGATCTCCTTCTGCGATGAGTTGAGCAATAAGGAGGAGAGTCTGTCTGTCAGATTCGCTTGCATCGGTTTGATTTCCGCTGGCAGGGGTGGTATTTGTGGCGGTTTGTACGCAACTTGAGGAGCCGAAGCGCACCCTGCCAGAACGAATGGCAGCATCAAGATCAGTTTGTTTTTTGGTGACAACATCGTTTGCCTCTTTCAGTTGTGAAGATGTCTGGTTCAAGTCTTCAGAGAGCTTTTGCTCCTTGGCGCGAGATTCCTCATTGAGCCTTGCGATCTCAACTTGCATCTCTGCATCGCGCTCCTTGTAGCCCTCATGCGTACCGTACTTGTACGTTCCAAGAACCACGAAGATAACGCCAATAATCATCCAAGGGTTTACCATCAGACTTCCCCTTTAGCTGCTGCACGTTCATGTGCAATTTCTTCTGCTGACGGGTCAATGAAGTCTGGTGGTGTTGTTGGTGGTGGAGGCGCTCTCCATGTTTCGTCCAGCTCTGGATTCTTGAAACCACCAAAGTTAAAGTCAAACATTCCTCCTGCTGCCGTAGTCACTGGAGGTGTGCTAGGTGCTACGGCTTGGGGCTGTGGGGATGGACTCGGTGAAGATGTAACTTTGTCAGCAATGGCTTGAACACCCTTGCGGCTCATCACGCCACCGATACCGCCAACCACCAAAAGAACAATGTCGTTCAGCATTTTGGCAAAGGCTTGGTCCATTGGAGCCATAGCCTTGAGTGGTTGGGTAACGAAGGCCAAGCTGTACAACATGAAAGCCACGATGCCAGCCAAGATGAACGTGACTACGACAACGACAAAGCTCCAAGTTCTGACTTCAAGTTCTTCAGCGGTCAGACGATGCTGCTGGTGTTGGTTGGGCAATTTGTTTCTCCAATACAGGTGCGACTAAATAATCAGGGCAATCTTGAGTGAATAGGCAATCAGGTCTTTGACATCTCTTTTGTGGGAAGTTCTTAGGGTCTTGGCAATAATACCTGTACCTATCTTCACATCCAGCAATGCTAATCAGCATCAGCAGGGTCAGTACGATTCTTTTCATTTCGTTTCTTTTCCTTTTCTTCAAGCCTGATGACCAGCGCGTTGACCTTCTTGAGCTGCTTGTCCGTGTGCAGCACCACGAATGACAACATCATGATGCAGAAGATCAGCAGTGTGACGATGGCAACCCAAAACCAAAATTCTTTCATAGACTGAAATACATTCCAATCACTTGTAGGAATCCCATCCCTACTGCTATTGCGTAAGTCATCTTGGCGATCAGGATTTCTCTGCGGTGTTCTAGTCGCCATCTGTTATCCCGATCTCGTTTAGCCTTCAATTCGCGCGCGACTTCCTGCCCCTCCAGAATCTCATCGTACTTATTTAAAAATTCCTTGTACATGGACCCCAAGCCCAACGACTCTGGTGTCCCGTAAATCATTGCTTGCTTCAACTGAGCTGACAACTGATTCATCTGCCACTGAATCTCAATCCTATCAATCGCACTATCGGCAACCTTGTCGGTGGTCAATGCCAGCTCGTCTAGTTCTCGGCAGTGCGCTTTGAGATGCCTCATGGCCTCAAAGTAAATCTTCAAGTTTTCGCAGATTTCGTGGACAGCCCTTGCTTGAAACTCCTCGTAACTCAGTTCTGACTCTGGCTCTTTCTTGGCTTTTTTGGTGGTTGGCTTTGAGACTTCGATTTGCTTGGCACTAATGCTTCCAGCAGATTTATTAGGCGTTCCCAATAGACCTTTAATCCATCCCCAGATGCCAGTGACTTCTGCATAGATCGCTTTAGCGTCCGCAACTCCACCTTCAATTTGTTTTTTGAATTTTCCAATTTCTGCTTTCCCTTCAGATAGCATTTGACAACCAGCCCTGATAGCACCGACCGCACTTTGTGCCATAAGGAGAAGAGATATTGGGTCAATGGTTATCCCCTAACAAATAACTTCATCAACAATTCAGCACCTTGATTTGAGCCAAGCAAAGTCATACCAGCGATTAGATACAAGATGTACTCAATGCGTTGCATACGCTTGGAGCCATCGTCAAATCGCTTTTGGATGCCCTCATAGCGTTGAGCGCAGACAGCCTCATGCACAGCCAATTTCTTGTCTGTCTCTGTCGCTAGTTCGTGCGTGTCACTCATCTGCTGCCTCTGGCGTGTTGCCTTCTTCCAGCCATTTCAAATAGGCTTGGTAGTCTGTGTTGTCTTCGCTTTTTGCAAATGACGTTGTTGAACCATCAGCATTGAATCGAATGACAGCTTCACCGCTACGTGTGTTGATTAACTTATACATTTACAGCTCCGCAGAAAAGTTGAACTTGGCAGTGGCAGTGTTGACGTTGTTGAAACGCATAAACCCGCATTGGTTTGCAGTTACAGCACTTGCCATCGTAATGTCACCTTCAACAATTGTGCCTTTTTGACTGTATGGGCCAGCAAAAGCACTAATGTTTACGTTGCCTAAGTTTTGCAGGTACACATTCCCAACAGTCGTAAGCGAAGGCGTTGCTGTCCTCATTGGCACAGGCAAATACAAAACATAAGAACCTTGAGTTGTGCTGTATGTATCAGCTAATCCCATAGACTGGTATGCGTTTGTACCGCCAAACAACTCAACAAAATACCGCTGGCACAAAGCCAACTCAGTACCATACGGGCGGTAGTCAAAGCTCGTTGCTGTTGAGCCTTTTTCTAGTTGAACGCCTGTGATGTAGAAGGTGGCTCCGTTTGTGCCGACTACGCTGGTTGCGCCTGTGGCTGAAAAGTAACTAGCACCTGCCCATGAACCAGCAGTTCCGCTATATGTTGATCCCACTCCTAAGCCAAGCCATATTTTTAAACCTGTACCGTTTGTGGTTAGCCATGTACCACTTGTGTCGCCAGCAATAGTTACGGACTTTTGCTCCCAAGTATTTGCGGCTGAAATTGTGTAGCTAAACGGATATGATCTATTTTCAGCGTTGTTAGTTATAGAGCCACCAAACGTACCTGTCAGGCTTGACCTAACCCAAAAAGACAAAGTAACAGAGGCAGCACCAGCAGCACCCCAACCTAAATCAGCTACGTTGTAGCCCTCAACACGCTGGACATAAGCAAAATATCCGCCTGAAGGAACTGAATAGGCAGACGTTGAAGTTATACCAGCATAGTTAGTAAAACCTGTTGGTGGTGTTACAGAACCAGCGTTTTGCTGCACAGTGTATTTTGTTGTCGCAGAATAAACAGCAACCCATCTATCTAATGTGTATACATCAGAGCCAGAGCTGGTTGCAACACTAGCCCCCGCATTACGCTGGTCAATCACCATTGCGGAATTTATGAGGCGGTTCTTGAAGCCGTTGATGCCACCTTGAGTAGCGCCTTGAAGATTAGCGTTGTAGGCTTGTACATCAGTGCCGATGGCAAGACCTAAAGCTGTACGGGCAGCAGATGCAGTCGCACCACCAGTACCGCCTTTGGTAATTTTCAAGATTGGACCAGCATCAAACAACGCATCAATGGTGTCCAAGTCAGCATTGATCTTGGTTCCCCATGTGTCTGTTGACGCGCCAACTTCTGGCTTTGTCAAAGATAGGTTAGTGGTGGTGGTATCTGCCATGATGCGCCCTTAATCTGCTGGTGTCCAAGATGATGAATTATCGCTGACCTGAGTCCAAGTTTTCGATTGATCTGAAATACCTGTCCACGACTTTGATGTGTCTGATGATGCTGTCCATGTAAGTGAGTTATCACTAACATTAGTCCAAGATTCTGAAACATCATTAACGCCCGTCCACTCCTCGCCGTAGCGATAGCCTCTGGCTGTTGTCGTGACGTAGCCGTAAATGGCAGCGTTGGCTGATGCTGTGAAGTTGCCAGTTGCTGATGCTGTGCCGTATGCGTAGATCGCAGACGCTCCACCAGCAACAATCCTTGCCGCTGATGTTGTTGTGGCTGTGGCGTTGACGGACGAGCCAGACAGCCTTAACCTGATTGCTGCTGACGTTGTAGTGGCTGACGCACTAACGTCTGATGCACCTAACTTTTGCCTGATTGCTTGCGCAGTTGTTGTGACTGTTGCGCTGATTGAAGCATTTGCTGTGCTTCTATTTACGCCACCATTTGCAACCGTTGTGACAACGGCATCAATAGAAGCACTGCCCTCTGAAGCCAGTACATCTCCTTCGGCATATTGGTATTCCCAATATCCGTAAAGAACATACTGGTCAGAGTATTTGGACATTAAGCGTCCTCTGCGCCTTCAAACTCAGGCTTTTGTTTGATGATTGCGTACAAAGCAGCACGATCAGCACCAGCAACGTATTCGTTACCAGCGATCTGCACCTTACCTGCGCTCAAGGGTTGCTTACCTGCGTCACGGGCTTCCTTGGATGCGTAGCCGTAGAAGGTCACTTCAGTACCTTGGCCTTTGAAGTCTTCTTGTACTGCTCCGATGTGCCAATAATCGGCTGTGCAGCCATAGTCGGTCATGATTGCTTTAATGAGTGCCATGTTTATGTTTCCTTTTAAAAAGTTAAGCGATAACAGCAAGTCTACGGGTTGTACCGCCACTGTCTTTGATTTCAATGTAGCCTTGAATCGTCAGGGCCATGTTTGCCGTGTAAGTGCCGAACCTGACGTTACCTGTTCCCTTTGGTGTCAGGGTTAGGTCTATGTTTGTGTCTGTGCCTTGGCTTGAAAGTGTTGGGGCAACTGTTGTTGCAGCGCCTTGCACTTGCAGATAGTTTGCTGTTGACGCCGAATCAAGAATATTAAAAGAACGTTGTACGCCAGTTCTTGTAAAAAATAAAATACTGGCAGATTTTGATTGAAACCCAAGACCGACAGTTGAATCGCTACCTTGTGACGACATAATTGGATATGAACCAGTAGCCGCACCAGTAACCTGTACGTAGTTCACAGCAGAGGCTGTGTGGGATACACGCATTTGTTCTGTTGCTGCTCTACCACCAGTGTAAAAAGCATGAGTTCCTGTGTTGGTGCTATATCCTAAAGATGCACCGCTAGTGTTCATAAACAAACCAGCAATTTGCGTAGCACTAGCAGAACCGCCGTTTAATTGCAGAGGTCTAGTGCCATCGCCAATGTCAGCAATTCTTACTTGAGCACCAGCAGGAGTTGCTAAATCAAGTCCACTTGTAGTAGTCCCAAAAAGCGTCTTAATAGTTGTTGCAGCTCCAACACTTGCATAAGCAGCAGCACCAGAGCCACCACCACCTGAGAAGGTCACTGTTGGTTGTTCTACGTAGCCACTACCTGCGTTGGTTATGGTGAAGGTTGTTGAAAGACCGTAACCAGTAATGTTTAACGTAGCGCCTGTCCCAGTACCGCCTGTTGTTGACACAGGGTTTGTAGGTAACACTGAGTAAGCAGTGCCGCCAGAAGTCAAAGTAACCGCTGTTACAACACCAGCACTCACAGCAGAAACAGTAAATGTTGCAGCGGATGAAAAAGTCCCACCAACAACAGTTAAAACATCATTAACCGTGTAGCCTGTCCCGCCAGATTGCACAGTCGCAGAGGCGGCAAACATTGTTGCTGTTGCAGTTGCTTGTACGCCACCCGCAGTTGTAGGCGCGGTAATCGCAACGCTTGGAATGCTAGTGTAGCTACCGCCCGTTGCAGTCCGAGTAATAGCAGTAACAGTACCACCGTTACTAATGTTCACACCGCTTGAACCTGCTGCTAGGTCAATGGCTCCTGTGCCTTTGCTTTGGAATACTAAAGCGCCGTTTGTGACGCTACTTGCCGCAGTAAAAGAGACACCGCCAACTAAACGCTGAACGTCTACAAACGTATCCCCAGATGCAACAGCGCGTAATAAACGAACACCAGTATTACCGCCGCCGTCCATTAAAACTACGTTGCCTGTTCCCTTGCTTTGTAATGTAATGTTTGGGTTTGAGTCGCTACCTTGTGCGCTGATCGTAGGCGAACCACCAGTAGCAGCACCTGTTACTTGAACATAGTTGACTGCGGAGGCTGTGTGGGAGACACGAAGTTGTTCTGCTGTTGTGTTGGTGCGAATTGAAAGGTTGTTAGAACCACCAATATCAATTGTTCCACCAGCAGTAGAACGCAAGTTTGGAGCAGAACCACCAATGGCAGACCAATAGGCAGCAGAACCAGTACCAAATGAAGATGTGCCAGTAGCAGTCAACGTAGTAAACGTACCAGCAGCAGGGGTTGTAGCGCCTACTGTAGCGCCGTTGATCGTACCGCCTGTGATGGCAGCAGTTGCGTTCTCAGTCTTGTCGCTGTTCAGGTTGGTGAAGTTTGCGTCCACCTCGACATGAGTCAGAGGAGAACCCTTGCCAGAGCGTGTGACGATGGTGGACATATTTATGCGAAGGTTGCAGTCAGAGCAGAAGTTGCGAACTTGAATACATCGCCGTTATCAATAGTCTTGGATGTAGTCAAAGCCCCATGCAGCAACAAGTTGCCAGACGAAGATGCGTCAAACAAACCAAAGTGCGTGACAGTTCCCCAAGAAGCAGTGGCTTGATCAAACTCCACAGCAGAGCTATTGGATGTTGCACCGTTGGATGGAGAGCTGAAGGCCATAGCCTTGCGCGTATAAGAACCACCAGACACCTCAGTGCCTGAACCAGCATCAGTCGGGTCAGACGTAAACAAACCAACGTACACAGTCGTTGGGCTTGTGTACGAAGTGTTGCGCAAAACAGCATTGACCAATGCTGTCTCCAAGTAGTTGCTCATTGCTGCCATGATGTTTATCCAAATGTTCGGGCGCGTGAAACAAGAGTAGACGCAACAGATGCCCTTTGATCTGATACGTTCAATTCATCCACACAAGCAGTGTAGAGCTGCGCCCACACCGCAATTCGTGCATCGTCCTTCAAGTACGGTGCAGACTGAAGCAAAGAACCGTACAAGTAGATGTCAGGGTTAGCAATCAGCAACCAGTTGCTGGTGTTGTCATCAGCCAATGCAGCAATCTTTGAGTAGTAAGTCAATTCTGCGTCATAAGACGAGTCAGGCGCAGGGATGACTTCCAACTGAGTGCCGACAACTGTGAACCGTGATGGCTTTCCAGAAGATATGTACACATTGGCGTTTAAGGTGTTGCCATAGCCTTCAGTGACATACTCCAACACGGTGATCGGGTTGGTGTTCAACTGGAAACTACGAGCTTCTAGGAAGTCCGTAGGCATGGCAAAAAAGCGACCGTCCACAGTCGCTGTTGCACGTTTAATCATCTGGCGAGTGCGAATTGCTCGGTTGAACTTCGACTCTGCCAGAGTGATAAATGTAGGGATGACAGACGTTAAGTCATCGCGGTTTAGAAAATCCGCGATGGCTGACTTTAGGGTTGCGTATGTATTGAGTGCCATGTCTTACTTCCGTTCCCCTAATTGTATGCGTCAAGCGTCTGGTTTGGACGCTTCCTTCTGAGCCTTCTCCAAGTCCTTCATCACCCAAGTGTGGTCATGCTTGAACTCAAATGTACCGATATGCCCAATCTCTTTGGACACATCGTGGTCAATGTAGATTTTAAAACCAGCAGCCGTTGCTTTACGGCAGAAGAACACGTCCTCGCCAATATAGCCACGCTTGTCTGTACGCCAAGGAGTTTCAAACCAAGGCTCTGACAATGACTCAAAAACCTTGCGTGAAATCAGCATCACGCCCATGCCAATTGACTCGACTTCCTCAAGACCAGTGGAGTCAGGCATTGAATAGATAAGTTGACCATCCAAGCCACGGGCTGTTGGTCCTGTTGGCATCCTGCGCCTTGCGCAGTTGGTTGCCACGATGTCCTTATCGTGAGCCAGCAAACGACCAACCATGTCCTGCGGAAAGGTCATGTCTGAATCAATAAACAAGACGTGGGTGCAGTCCTCACGCATTGCCTCAAGGCACAAATCTGCGCGTTGGTTTTGAATCAGAGTGCCTTGGTTGATCTTCAGGCAGATCGCATCAGGCGTGTTGAGTGTGTGGTACGCCACCATATTGACCAAGCAGAACGTGAAGTTCGCATGGACCATATCTCTCGCTGGTGTGCATACTGCAATGTATTTAACGGTTTCTTGTGTCATTTTTTTATACTTGTCCTTCTTTCACGCGAAAGAATCTATTGTCAGGGTCGTTGAGCCAACGCTTCATGTAAGCGTCATCATCCAATTTGCCTTCAGCCTTGAGCTTGTAGTAAACAGACAATGGGATACGAGCAACATGATGGAACTCACCTTTCCAGCCAGTGTTGTCGGACTGAGTTAAATCAGTCTTGTTCATCTCAATGATTGGTGCTACATCTTGCAGCGTCTCAATTGTTGCTTCATCTTTTTCAGCATCGTAGTGCCAGACTTTTTTGATGCCCGTGTAGTCATCGTAGTCAAAGAGTCGTGATTCATTCATATAAAAAAAGGGGCAGGTTTCCCCGCCCCTTCCGTTACTTCGATTAAGAAGTTACCAAGTCAGCAGCCAAGCCCATGCCGTTCTCAGCCAACACTTTGTGACCCCACTCAACGATCAGCATACGCTTCTCAGCGTCACCTGTCTTGGCGAGTTCAACTTGTTGGTAAGGACGCAGAGTGGTCATCTTAGCCATGTCAGGGTCGATCACCCATGCGTCACGCTCACGCTGGAAGCGGTTTGCGATCACTTGCACGTTGCCGAAGTCAGACACATAGATGTCAACAGCGCCAACCAAAGTTGCTGGCTTTGCGCCACCGTCAATGTTGAAGCGGCTTGATGCAATGCCAGAGAAGCCAGACACGCGCTGCTTGTTCACTGGACCGCACATCAACATCTTTGGTGTACCACCAGCAGTCCACACTTGTTGAATCACGTTCTTCAAGATGGTTTCGGTGAATGTACGAACGTTGCCGTCAGTACGCGCGCTGTTAGGCAAAGTGGTGTACGAAGGGTTTGCACCGTTCGTTTGCATATCCACGTTTGTCTTCACGAAAGCGCCCAAAGAGGCAGTGCCACGGGCAGTTGTAGTGTTACCAGCAGCAGCCACAGCGCCGTTAAGCATTGTGAATTCTTGGTCACGCTTCAACTCAGCGCCGCGCTTGGCGATCTGGTAAGCCAATTCAGACTTGCGACCAGCCTTGTTGACGGTTTCTTCAGTAGCAGACAAAACGATTGTCTTGCGGCTGATCTGAGCGTAGTTTTGCAAACGCACAGTTGCGACAACAGCGTCAAAAGAAGTCACATCGTCACCTTCCAACTGCTTGTTAGCAGCGGCAGATGCCAATGTGTCTGTTTGCCACTCGAACAACGAATTGCTGATTGACTCACGACCGATGTTGCTCATGTAAGGAGTTTCTTCAGGAGCGATGTTGGTGATGACGTTTGACAGGTCTTCACGGATGCCTTTGGCATCGAAGGTGGTAAAGGTGTTAGTTACGATAGCCATTTAAGTGCCTCATTTCAAAAGAAGTTCAATTGCTCTAGCCGCATCATCGACACGACCAGTTTTTGCAAGACGCTGTTTTGCGCGAGTACCTTCAGTTGTTGAGGAGACACGACCAGCAGCACTAGGCTTTACTGGGCGTGGACCGTTGTTGACTACGGGTTTGATGTCCTTACGCTTGGACACCATCTGGTCATACAGCGCAGCTTTACGCAGCGTCAAGACAGCCCTATGGTCAAAAACATTCTTGAGTTCGTCTTCTGAGTAGCCGACCTTTTGTCCAAACTCGATTAACAAAGCCTTTTCGGCCTTTGCTTTATTCGCGTCCTTCCATTCAGGAATAGCTTGAATCAATGCTTCACTTTCTTTCGCAAGTGTTGCCTTGAATTCTTCCTCACGTTGTTTCTGTGTCAATTGAGAAAGGCGCTGCTGCTCGGATTGAATAGCTGCTTGTCTTTCTTGCTTGTCACGGGCCAACTCTCTCTGGCGTACCCATTCAATGGGGTCTTCTGCGTAAAGACGGTCCCAATCAACGGGCTGTTCACCAGCCGACTCAAGTTGCTGTTGCAACGCTCCCAACAATTGAGCGTACTGTTCACGCTCGGCACGAATAGCAGCAGCTTCAGCCTCAACCGCTTTACGGGTTTCAGCGATCTGTTGCGTCTTTCGTGTGTAGTCTTGTGTCCTGCTGTAACCTTGTTGGAGTTCGTCCAGCGTCACCTCGATTTCCTTACCGTCTACCTTGACGGTGAAAACCTGTGGCTGTTCGTCTTCCTCGGTTTCATCAGAATCTTCCGACTGTTCATCTTTCGTTTCATCACTAGACTCATCGTCTTGCACGTCTAGTTCTTCATCGACAGATGCCGCGCCATCCTCATCGGATGGCAACTGCGCCTCAACTTCCTGTTCGGTTTCTCCCTCATCGGGACCAAACATTTGAGCGAGTGCATTGGACGCTTCGTCCACTGACATTGGACCTGTTGGGATGCTCCCTGTGGGGTTGGCGTTTCCGTCTGACATTTCCAAATTCCTTTAAACCAGATTTTTCTGAGCGCGTTCAATCTGACGCTGTGCAATCTTTCCGTTGTCCATGATCTTGTTCATCTGGGTACGGAATTGCTCAATCGCCTGAATCATGTGCCACGCGCTCTCTCTTTTTACGGTGTCCTCTGACTTCGTACTTTTCCAAAGCCAGACAGCATCGTTCTCCATTTGCAGCAGAGCTGCTGAGAAGGCTTCGTCTTGAACCAGACTCTCGGCCTTCTTCCCTTTTCTTACGGTTTCTTCGTTGCTCACTTAGACCATTCCTTGTGGGTTGATGGGTTGCATAGGCTGCTGCATTTCTGGCTGCGCTTGCTCAACTGCTTGCTGAACAATCGCGGCTTGTTGTTTCACAGCCTCGCGGTTTACATTCTGCTCTGCCACGATTTGGGCAGTGCTTATCTGTGTGTTGTACTTTAACTCAAGTTCGTATTGTTTAAGTAGTCGATCTTGATTCATTTGATCTCTGCGGAAATCGTCATCCAACATCATTTGTTGACGTTTCAGCTCTAGTTCTGCCGCCTTTTTCTGTATGTCAGCTTGAATCGACTGAGCCTGAACCTGTGCCAACACTTCCTCTGGCGTGGCTTTCTGAGGCTTTTGCGGGGCTTTCCAATCATCAGGCAAGTCGTTGATGAAGGCAGATGCGTCCGTGAAGCCAGACAACTGCACCATCTTGCGCAAAGTACGGACATATTGCTGTGGTGTAACAACAGGGTTATCCAAACCGTATTGAGCAATGATTTGCTCTTGCTTTGCCGCGAATTGAGCCAAAGCAGCCAGCTTCTCGTTGGTGTCGCCATTGCCCAAGCCGATATTCACGGTCACGTCCATTGACGTATCCCACGAACGTGGGTCGATCTGCACCCACTCGTTGCGCAGACGAATCATTCGGGCCTTGTCCTGATGAGTCACCGTCAAGAAAAGAATCTTCTTGAACAGGGTCTTCATGCCTTCAGCCAGCAGACGCGATGTCAGCTCAATACGGCCTTGGCTGGCGCTGATGGTGGCAGCAACAGCAGCCTTGGTAGAAGACTGCAAGGCATCAGCGTTCAAGCCCATTGCCGCCTTGCTCATGCCAGTGCGGTCTTCCTTGATGCTGTCCACATAGTCCAGCATCGGGAAAGCAGCCTGACCAACAAACGGCTGTGCAAAGGTCTGCACCATGTTTGGCGCGCGCATACGGATGACAGCGCCTGTCTCGTTGTTCAGCACATCGTCAATGTTGACTTGGCCTTCAACGATGGCAGTACGTGGGTGAATCGACTGAGCCAGCGAGTCCAACGTGTTGCGCAGAATCTCAGACTTGATCTCTTGGATGTCGTGAGTCAAGTCAAAGATTGAGCCAGCCTCAAGTGGCGATGTGTGTGGCTCTGGGTCGCAAGGGAAGGCCACAAATGGGATGTAAGAAGAAGGCAAGTTGCGCTTGACTTCGTAGCTTGCACCCATCGTGCATACCTTGCGCAACTCAGGGATGCCATCACCGTCAAAGTCAACACGGACGTACACCTCGCAGTACAGAACGCGCTGCTCCATCGGGTTGGCGCTTTCCGTTGGGAATTGCTGGTTGTTCAGCGCATGACGGGCAATGGCTTCCTCGTTGTCGTTCAGGTCGGACGAGCCAACGTGTTCCATCACCTCGTCTTCGTCATACCCAATGGCAATCAACTCGGCAACCGTAGCCATCTTGCGCCGACCAATAATCGGTGCGTTCTCAAAATCCAAAGCCTGACGCGAAAGCAGCAACTCCTCTGGAGCGATAGAGTTAATGCGGATGCGACCAGACTTCACGATGCGCTTGATTTCGACATCGTGCAGCATGGCGGGTGGCTGCACAACAGGCATACCCGTGGCAGAGTCAACCATCGGCTGCATCTGCATCGCGTCTTCGTCAGGGTAAGACACGACAATCTTCATCTCGGCTTCTGGCTCTTGCATCAGCACCTGCAAGGTGGAGTCATCAAGGCCAGAATACTGCTCAATCCGTACTTCCTCTGACTCCTCCCAGACCGCTTCCATGATGCCGCACTTACGCGCCAAGGCATCCTTGAAGGTGGCGTAGGCCGTCATAAAGCCGTTGTTGTCGGACGAAAACACGAAGTTTGCATAGTCGGTGGCTTGTTGCGAGTTCTTTACGTCTTCAGGGCCACGGGGTACAAACTCAACCACGTTCTCAGAACTAAAGAAAACGCGCATCAAGGAAGGCATCATTGCCGAAATCGTGTCGCGTGTCTCCATCGCCACGACCTGCGAACGGCCTTCTTCCTCATTACCGAAAGGGTCGCCACGGTAGTAGCGTGTAGCCATCGCACGAATAGGCGACAGGTCGGAATCAATATAAGAAACAGCGTCCGTGATCTCTTGACCAATCATGGCCTCAAGTTCTTCGTCATCCATCGGCTGGTGTTCGGCTTCTTCCTCTTTGACTTCTTCAGGGTCTTTTGACTCCATCAAGTCCTCAATCTGCTCTTTCGCCTTGTTCAGCAAAGCACTTGTAGTCTCAGACTCAAACTCGTATGGAACTTTCATTTCTTGCCCTTTTGCAATATGACGTACATGGAGTCCACCGCCCGTGGAGTCCTCAAAATCTCATCTTGTGGCAATTTTAGACTTTCCCCGACCTCTGAGAGCGTGAACTCCAGATGCTTCACAAAGAAGCGATCTTCCCAACCTAGATACCAATGCCAATCCGTGTAGTACAGCCATGACTTCTCGTTGAACGCTCGGACGTGTGTTGGGTCTTGCCAAGCACCATACGACAAGTCGTAAGGCACATGGATGCGCATCTCGCCACCAACCTTCAGCAACTCCTTGCAGTTGGTCATGGCCTTCACCAAGTCAGGGACGTGTTCAAGAATGTCGTTTGCCAAAATCACATCAAACATCTCAGCCTTGACTCGGAAGTCGCCAAAGCGTGTAACCAGCAGCGAACCCCACTGCACGTCTTGGATGTCAAGACACCAATCGGATTTGATTCGGCGCTGGATGTCTGCGTTGATGCAGTCCTCGCGCCAATCTTTACCCGAACCAAGATTAAGAACCAAAAAACTCTTTGACATATTGCGGTCTGTTTTGCTCAATCCACGGACGGGCTTGCGCGTTTAATTTCTCCACGTCAGTGCCAACTGTCTGGCTTCCAACGTGGTGGACATAAGAAGTGGAGACATAGTGCGTATATCCCTTGGCTGACATATCCAAGCAGGACGCATCGTCAGAGTACCAATTGATCGGTCCAAACCGACCATGATTCCACGCATCACGCGAGACATAAGCAAAGATTGGAGCCACAACGTCAGTCGGGAAGATGTAGTCCTCGGACGCAAAACGGTTCATATACAACGGGTCTGACTCTCGGTTGTACCGAATGTTCTGCACAGCACGAACCGAATCGCTACGCGCAGCAACCCAACCAACTGACGGTTCAAGAGATCGGATTGTGTCCACATCATCCAGCAACTTGCTGTAGCTGGTGGGGGTAAGAACAACATCGTCATTGCAGACGATGCAAGCTGTGTGGTACTTCAACGCATCGTCAATGATCTCGTTGTAGTCCTCGCCAAAGTTACGCGCCTCGCCAACCATGATGCGGACATTGGACAAGTTCTCCATCTTGGAAATCACGGACTCAGGGCCGCGAAGATAGACAAACGCTTCTGGCGCGTATTGCTTGATCGACTCAAGCAGTACAGGCAACCCCTTGCCGTGTACTGTTGCAATGCAGATTGGAATCACTTTTTGGCTTTGTTCTTTGCAGTGCGTTGACCGCGCATAGGCATCTTGGCTTCAGACATTGCGATGGCAATGGCTTGCTTTGGATTCTTCACAACCTTGCCGCCCTTGCCTGAGTGCAAAGTGCCAGATTTGTATTCGCCCATGACCTTGCCAATCTTCTTGGCTGCTGCTGTCATCTTCATAGCCTACCCCTTCAAAGTTAATGGAATGACGCGATTATGCAACCCGCGACACGTTTCGGCGCAAGGGCTTTGACCACTGCTGCGCGGTGTTCGC